>OBLI01000481.1_pt1 | contig 42149 bp, 34 predicted proteins | sample 1519701 | NCBI WGS metagenome assembly OBLI01 (sample SAMEA3663005, study PRJEB22513) | pig gut metagenome | biome: pig gut; feature: pig-associated habitat; material: faeces | place: France | collected 2012
ACTTGAGATTTGGTGACAACCCAATCAAGAGCCCATACTACATCAATCAGGCTGACTTCGTTGCATGTCACAATCCAGCTTATGTAATCCAGGGCATGAAGATGGTTCAGGATGTTAAGCCAGGCGGAGTATTCATGATTAACTGCCAGTGGTCTGATGAAGAGTTAGCAGAGCATTTAAATGCTGATGCAAAGAAATATATCGCTGAGAACAACATTCAGCTTTACACAATCAACGCTATCGATAAAGCTATCGAAATCGGAATGGGCAAGAGAACAAACACAATTCTCCAGTCTGCATTCTTCAAGCTTGCAGATGTTATGCCAATCGATGAGGCTGTTGATTATATGAAACAGGCTGCTAAGAAGTCTTACTCTAAGAAGGGTGATGCAGTAGTTGAGATGAACTACAAGGCTATCGACGCTGGTGTAGATGCAGTACATAAAGTAGAAGTTCCAGATTCTTGGAAGAATCCAAAAGCTGATGCTCCTAAGGCTGCACGTACAGGACGTCCAGAAGTTGTTAAGCTTGTTAACAACCTTCTTGATCCTATTTCAAAGATGGATGGAGATTCTCTTCCAGTTTCTGCATTCAAGGATATCGCTGATGGTCAGTTTGAGACAGGTGCTTCTGCATACGAGAAGCGTGGTACAGCTGTAACAGTTCCACAGTGGGATGCTGAGAAGTGTATCCAGTGTAACAACTGTGCATTTGTATGTTCACATGCTACAATCCGTCCATTCTTACTTTCAGATGAAGAAGTAAAAGCAGCTCCAGATAATATCAAGCTTGCTGATATGAAGCCAAAGGCTGGAGCATATAAGTATACAATGAGTGTTTCTCCACTCGACTGTATGGGATGCGGTGAGTGTATCACTGTATGTCCTACATCTGCAATTGCTATGGTTCCACAGGAGTCACAGGCAGCAGAACAGCCAGTATTCGATTACTTAGTTGCAAACGTTTCTAAGAAAACAGATGCTGGTATGGTTGATACTACACCTAAGGGTTCTCAGTTCAATCAGCCACTCCTTGAGTTCTCAGGATCATGTGCAGGTTGTGCAGAGACATCATACGCTAGATTAATTACGCAGTTATTCGGTGAGCAGATGTACATCTCTAATGCAACAGGATGTTCATCAATTTGGGGTAACCCAGCAGCTACTTCACCATACACTGTAAACATCAATACAAAGAAGGGACCAGCTTGGTCTAACTCATTATTCGAGGACAATGCTGAGCATGGACTTGGAATGTATGTTGGACAGAAGTATCTCCGTGAGCAGGCTATCGAGAGTGCTACAGCTTGTGCTACAAGTGACAAGGCTTCTGCAGAGCTTAAAGCAGCTTATGATGAGTTCATGGCTACAAAGGATGAAACAAAGGCAAACGTTGCTCCTACAGCAGCTCTTATTGCTGAGTTAGAGAAAGCAGCAGCAGCTGGATGTCCAGATGCAAAGGCAGCTATCGAGAAGAAAGATTACCTTGGAAAGAAATCTGTATGGATCTTCGGTGGAGACGGATGGGCATATGATATCGGTTTCGGCGGATTAGATCATGTACTTGCTTCTGGTGAGAATGTTAACGTAATGGTATTCGATACAGAGATGTACTCTAACACAGGTGGACAGGCTTCTAAGGCTTCTAACATCGGTGAGGTTTGTCAGTTCGCAGCAGCTGGTAAGGAAGTTGGCAAGAAGAGCCTTGCAGAGATCGCTATGAGCTATGGTTATGTATACGTAGCACAGATCGCTCTTGGTGCAAATATGGCTCAGGCTGTTAAGGTTCTTGCAGAAGCAGAAGCTTACAACGGACCTTCACTTATCATCGGATATGCTCCATGTGAGTTACACGGTGTTAAGGGCGGAATGAACCACTGCCAGGATGAGATGAAGAAAGCAGTAGCTGCTGGTTACTGGAATCTGTTCTCTTTCAATCCTGCACTTAAGGCAGAAGGAAAGAATCCATTTACACTGACATCTAAGCCAGGTGATGGTTCTTACCAGGATTTCTTAAATAACGAGACACGTTACAGCCGTCTGACAAGATCCTTCCCAGATCGTGCAGAGAAGTTATTCAAGGCTTCCGAAGAGGCAGCAAAGGCTCGTTACGATCATTTAACAAAGTTAGTAGAGCTTTACAAATAATCGCGATCTAGCAGATTGAGTAAACAATAAAAAGGACGTAGCACATGCTTGCATGTGACTACGTCCTTTTTATTGTTTATGAGAGTGCAACGCGTAAGAAAGAATGCCCTGTTCTTGGGGCATTCTTTCTTATGTGTTGTACGCAATCTGCGAGATCGCGATTATCTGAAGTATCTGGCGAGCGGTCCGCGTAGCACATGCTTGCATGAGACTATATCCCCTTTGTTGTTTACGCAATCTGCAAGATCGCGATTATTTCCTAAATCAATAGGTCATAATACACAAATAATTTCGATAAATTTCGTGAAATATGATTTTCGAAAAAACTTTATCTAAAAGGAGCAAAATGGTAAAATAAGAAAGTAGGAGTGATTCTGCAAAATGAAATAGCAAAGGAGAGTTGTATAAGAAATGAGGGTGACTATGAAAAGAAGATTAAAGGCATGGCTGATGGCAGTTGTAATGCTGGTTTTGACAGTTGTGCCGACGATGGGAACAGCAATCCCTGTGAAAGCGGCAGATGACCTGATCATCCAGCTTCACTATCACAGAGATGATGGAAATTATGATGGATGGTCCGTATGGATGTGGGAAGAAGGCGGTGATGGAGCCGATTACGAACTCGCGGATGTGGATGGCGAGAAGGTGGCTTCCATGGTGGTAACACCGGGAACATCATCCGTCGGATTCATCGTAAGAACAGCAGACTGGGCGAAGGATGTCGATGCAGACCAGTTTATTGATATTTCGGAGATGGTATCCGGTACGGTGGATATCTATGTAGAGTCCGGAGTAGAGGGATATACAAAGGAATACGGTGAGAATGCCGTTACCGGAACAAAGTTGACGAAGGCACGTTATGACGGAGATAAGACGATCACGGTAGATATGACCGGAGAAATCGAAGGAAGCCTTGATTCCGTGTTTCGGGTAGTTCCGGCAGCACTTACGGATTCCTCGGCAGTCACTGTGGCTGAGGTAAAGGCAGGGGATAACTTTTCTTATGAAGTAACGCTGGCAGAACCATTAAATGAGATGAAAAAGTACAAGGTACTTTATGATGGAAATGAATACAATCTGATCATGCCGGATTTCTATTCGACAGACGAATTTGAAGCGGCATATACCTATGACGGGGATGATCTCGGAGCAGTATGGAGTGCAGATAAGACAACATTCCGTGTCTGGGCACCAACCGCAGATGCAGTAAAGGTAAATCTCTATGCATCCGGTACAGAAGGAACGGATGACCTCTTAGAGCAGCTCGAGATGAATGCCGATGAGAAGGGAACCTGGGTTGCGGAAAAGACAGGCGATCTGAATGGTACTTATTATACCTATGAAGTAAGCGTCAATGGCGAGACACACGAAGCATGTGATCCATATGCACGTGCAACCGGAGTCAATGGCAAGCGTGCCATGGTGATCGATCTTACCGGTACCAATCCGGATGGATGGACGGATGACAGTGATCCGAATGCAGATCTTTCGATCAATGATGCAGTGATCTATGAGTTACATGTCAGAGATCTTAGCATCGATGAGAGCTCAGGAATCAGGAATGCAGGAAAATATCTTGGACTGACAGAAACAGGAACAACCAATTCAGCCGGAGAAGCAACCGGTTTAGATCATATCAAGGATCTTGGAATTACACACTTACATCTGCTTCCGGTCTATGACTATGGATCGGTAGATGAGACGAAGCTGGATCTTCGTCAGTTTAACTGGGGTTATGATCCGGTAAACTACAACGTACCGGAGGGATCTTATTCCACGGATCCGTATAATGGCGATGTCCGTATTTCAGAGATGAAGCAGATGATACAGACATTACATCAGAATGACATCAGCGTTGTAATGGATGTGGTATATAACCATGTATACAATGCGTCTGAGTTCTGTTTTAACCAGATTGTACCGGATTATTTTTCCAGAGTAGATGAGGAAGGCAATTATTCCAACGGTTCCGGCTGTGGCAATGATACCGCAACTGAGCGTGCCATGGTGAAAAAGTACATTGTTGATTCGGTAAAATATTGGGCAGATGAATACCATATGGATGGCTTTCGTTTCGATCTGGTCGGACTGATCGACACGGATACGGTAAACGAGATCGTAGAAGAAGTACATAAGGATCATCCAAATGTGATCTTCTATGGAGAAGGCTGGACAATGGATACAAAGCTGACCAAGACCGGCTATACTCTGGCAACACAGGTGAATTCCGAAGAAACGCCGGGATTTGCATTTTTTAACGACAACATCCGTGACGGATTAAAGGGAAATGTATTTAATTCCAAGGAGCAGGGGTTTGTATCAGGAGCAGATGGCTTGGAAGATACGATCACAAAGAGCTTCCTTGGGGCTGCAGACTGGTGCAAGTCACCAAAACAGACGATCAACTATGCATCCTGCCATGACAATATGACATTATATGACCGTATTGTAAATTCGACACCGGATGCAAGTGAAGCGGATCAGGTGAAGATGAACAATCTTGCCGCAGCCGTATATCTGACCGCAGAAGGTGTTCCGTTTATGCAGGCGGGAGAGGAATTCCTCCGTTCTAAAGTAAAGGGAGATGGAACCTTTGATGAGAACAGTTATTCTTCCACAGACTTTGTCAATAGCTTAAAGTGGGATAATCTGGATGATGAAACACATGCAAAGGTATTTGATTACTATAAGGGGCTGATCGCATTCCGTAAGGCACATGCAGCATTACGTCTTTCAGATGCGGCAGATGTCACAGCAAATGTGAAGCCGGTGGAGGACTTAGGTGACAAGCTGGTTGCATTTGAAGTAAATGGTGGAATTAACGGAGAGACATCCGATGGCATTTATCTGGTGTTCAATGCGAATCAGGAAGAAAAAGAAGTGACACTGCCGGATGGTAACTGGGATGTCTGCATCAATGGAGAACAGGCAGGAACAGAGCCGATTGAAACGATCACAGATGGCAGACTTACGGTAGCACCGATTTCAGCCATGGTACTGGTAAAAAATGATGGTACACAGGTGACAGGAACAGAAACGGTAAAAACCCCACAGCAGACAACAGATCACGATCGTTCCGGTATTCTTCCGGGATGCATTGCAACCATCTTATTACTGCTTATGATGGCAGTCTGTATCGTACGTGAACATAAGAAAATGTAAGTACTCTTACAGTCATATGATTTTTGTATCTTAAAATTAAAAATTTTGTTGACGGTACATGCGTTTTGTGATACATTTAATCCGTTGTGAATAAATTGATGGTCCTCTGTTACGTAACAGTATTAAGAACATCTAAATAATCAGGAGGTCACAAAATGAACGCAAGTGAAATCATTAAGAGCATTGAGGCAGAGCAGTTAAAGGCTGATGCACCAGAGTTTCGCGTAGGAGATACTGTTAAGGTATATGCGAAGATCAAAGAGGGTAACCGTGAAAGAATTCAGGTATTCGAAGGTGTTGTATTAAAGAAACAGGGCGGAAGCAACCGTGCAACATTCACAGTACGTAAGTTCTCCAACGGTGTTGGTGTTGAGAAGACCTGGCCATTACATTCTCCACATGTAGAGAAGGTTGAAGTTGTTCGTGTGGGTAAAGTAAGACGTGCAAAACTGAACTACTTAAGAGGACGTATCGGTAAGAAAGCTAAGGTTAAAGAATTAGTAAAATAAGAACTGCGAGAGGGACAATTTCAATTCGAAATTGTCCCTTTTTCACTGTATAGGAAATGCAGGCACACACTTTATTTTATAGTAGGATTCAGGTGACAGAAAATCAGCCTATCATTTCAGGCGGAAACATGGTAGAATCTAAAACAGATGGCAGGAAAGGATTTTGTGACATGAGAAAACATAGAGGAATGGGACTGAATTTTGGAAAAAAGAGAAAAACGGTGAATATACCACTGATCAAGGAAGTGATCACCTGGGCGGTAGAGCTTGCGATTGTTCTGGTGGTGGCATATGTGCTGGTATTTTTTATCGGTCTGCGTACCAGTGTGGTCGGATCTTCGATGTCTCCGACTTTTGAGAGTGGTGATGAGATTCTGGTCAATCGTTTTATCTATAAGGTTGCCCAGCCAAAGACCGACGATCTCGTCGTATTTTTGCCAAACGGCAATGAAAAGTCGCATTATTATGTCAAGCGTGTGGTAGCAGTTCCGGGAGATACGGTACAGATCAAAAGCGGAGTGTTGTATGTCAATGGCAGTGAGGTTACCCGTGTATCGGGCGATGAGAGCATTGATGATCCGGGACTTGCCAAAGAAGAGATTACCGTCGGGGAAGATGAGTATTTTGTATTGGGTGATAATGTAAATAACAGTGAAGACAGCCGTTATGCCAATATAGGAAATGTAAAGAAACAGTACATGATCGGTAAGGCGTGGTTTCAGATTTCGCCATTTCGCAAGTTCGGATTTTTATAAGAAGCGTTTGAAATGGATGGAAGCAAAGTGTGAAGCAGAAGTTTCCACAGGATGAGAGAAAGGAATGGATTACAATATGCAGTTTCAGTGGTACCCGGGTCATATGACCAAGGCAAAAAGACAGATGCAGGAAGATATCAAGCTGGTGGATCTAGTGATCGAACTGGTAGATGCCAGAATCCCGCTTAGCAGCAGGAACCCGGATATAGACGAGTTAGGAAAAAATAAAGCAAGGCTGATCTTATTAAACAAGTCGGATCTTGCAGATGACAGACAAAATGAAGCGTGGAAGCGTTTTTTTGAGGAAAAGGGCTATTTTGTTGTACGGTTAGATGCCAGAAACAGAGGCGGCATGAAGGCAGTTTCAAATGTCATTATGGATGCCTGTAAGGAGAAGATTGAACGGGACAGAAGACGGGGAATCAAGAACCGCCCGGTGCGTGCGATGGTAGTCGGAATCCCGAATGTCGGAAAGTCTACGTTTATCAATACATTCGCGGGAAAAGCATGTGCAAAGACCGGAAATAAACCGGGCGTTACAAAGGGCAAGCAGTGGATCCGCCTGAATAAAAATGTAGAGCTTTTAGATACACCGGGAATCCTCTGGCCAAAGTTCGAGGATCAGAGTGTGGGATTGAAGCTTGCCTGCATTGGTTCGATCAAGGATGAAATCTTAAATATTGATGAGCTTGCTTTAGAGTTAATACGGATTCTATTAGCAGACTACCCGGATCTGCTCCGGGAGCGCTATGCACTCGATGACACCACAGATGCGGTGGAAGTGTTAAAGCAGGTCACAGAAAACCGGAAGTGTGTGAAAAAGGGAAACGAGCCGGATTACAGTAAGGCAGCAGCACTGATCATTGATGAATTTCGAACCGGAAAGCTTGGAAAGATCACACTCGAAAAGCCGGTGCAGGAGGGAGTATAATCCATGCAGGAAAGACAGCGGGGAGGAAGAATCCGTGAATGGATGGGATTTTTCGGTTATGTACTGATTCTTTTTCTGCTTGCTTTTCTTGTGATACAGTTTGTGGGACAGAGAACGCGGGTAAACGGAATGTCTATGGAGCCGACTTTAAGTAACGGTGATAATTTGATCATAGATAAGCTGTCCTACCGGCTGCATGAGCCAAAGCGTTATGATGTGATCGTATTTCCATATCAATATGAAGATGGAAAATATTATATCAAGCGTATCATCGGACTCCCGGGCGAGCGTATCCGGATCGATACCGATGGCAGGATCTATATCAATGGAGAGGTATTAGAGGAGTCTTATGGAAAGGAGACGATCGAAGATCCCGGAATAGCAGAAAATGAGATCACACTAGGAGCAGATGAATACTTTGTGCTCGGTGATAATCGGAATAACAGCAGCGACAGCCGTATGGAGGACGTGGGAACGATCCGTCGGAAAAATATCATAGGCCGTGCATGGCTTCGCATCTATCCGTTTGATAAGATTGGAAGGATACATTAGGTTTGGACAGATACAGGAGAAATATAGATGGAAAAGAAAATCGGTGAGATTAAAAATGAATTGCAGGCAGCAGAGGATACGATGCTGCCTTCCTTTATAGCACAGTATAAAGACGATACCAGAAGCGGTGTGCAGGCACTGGTTGAAAAAGCAAAAAAACGGCTGGACAAGCTGGAAAAAGAAAAGGAACGTATCTGGAAACTAAAAAAGTACGAGCGGGAATACGAAGCCTGCGGCTATATCTGCGGTATTGATGAAGTGGGCAGAGGACCGCTTGCAGGACCGGTTGTTGCGGGTGCAGTGATATTACCAAAGGATTGTGAGATCCTTTATATCAATGACTCAAAAAAGCTGAGTGAGAAAAAAAGAGAAGAACTCTATGATGTGATCATGGAGCAGGCGGTTGCAACCGGGATCGGTATGGCAAGCCCGGCAAGGATCGATGAGATCAATATTTTACAGGCAACCTATGAAGCAATGCGGGAAGCTATTCACAAATTAAGCGTACAACCCGATATATTATTAAATGATGCAGTGACGATACCGGAAGTGCAGATCCGGCAGGTGCCGATCATCAAGGGGGATGCAAAAAGTATTTCCATTGGAGCGGCAAGTATTATTGCAAAGGTAACGAGAGACCGTCTGATGGTGGAGTATGATAAGATCATGCCGGAATATGACTTTGCGTCGAACAAGGGATACGGTTCCGCAGCACATATTGAAGCCTTGAAAAAGTACGGACCATCCCCAATCCACCGTGCATCTTTTATCAGGAATTTTGTGTAGAATGCGGATGAAGTAAGGTGTTTTCGTCATTTTTATGCAATAGAAAATAGCGTGCAAAAGTGTATAAAACGCACTTTTGTGATCCGGACTGTGCAGAAAGGAGGGGCAGAATGCAGATATCAGATATGCTTGGACAGTATAACCGAAATGTCAGCCAGAGTACATCGATTGCGGCACCGACACCGGGTGTACAGCAGCTTGTCGATGCGGTTTCGGATATGACAGTCGGTAATATTTTTGAGGGCACCGTCAATCAGATCGGAAAGAATCAGATTGTACTGGGGCTTAGCAATGGAGAGACGATCACGGCAAAACTGAATACAAAGTTGTCGTTAGAAGTAGGACAGTCCATGTTTTTTCAGGTGAAGTCCAACAACGGAGAGCAGGTAGAGATCCGTCCGTATACCAAGGGTAATCTGAATAATCCGACGTTGTTAAAGGCACTGGATGCAGCAGGCATTCCGGCAAATGAGCGGATGATCGGCATGGTGGATGCAATGATGGAGGAGCAGCTTCCGATTGATAAGCAGAGCCTCTGGGATATGGCAAGGGTTGCTGCCGGTGCACCGGATATTGATATTACCACACTTGTTCAGATGCAGAAGTTAGGGATACCGATCAATGAGACGATGGCGAACCAGTTTTTGAATTATAAGTCAGATCAGGCAGCGATCACCGAACAGATGCAGAAGTTTACGGACGGACTGCCGGAACTTTTTTCACAGGAGTCTATGACCGAGCAGGATGCGGTTGCGCTCAATCGGCAGATCTTAGAGACTCTGTCCGGGGGAGAATGGACATTTGGCGATGGAATGGAAGCCGGGGCGGCTGAACCATCCGCACTGAACATGGGAGCAGCCAGTCAGGCGGCAGCAGAAGCAACTGCCCTGGATACTATGGCGGAAATGGAAACGCCGGGAGAGGCTTCGGCGGCTGCGGAAGAAGTGGAAGTCAAAGCGCGGGAAGAATACCCGCCGGATACCTTAGGACGCTTGCTGCCGGAGAACAAACGGGAGGAACTGACACGTCTGCTTGGAGGGTTTTCTTCACTTGCAGAAGAAGAAAACGGGCTGATGAAGAATGGAAAGCTGGATTTAGAGCTTGACAGCAAGGAATTTTTATATCAGTTACAGAAGCATCTGACCGGAACGGAAATTTCCGATGAAGCATCCGCCAAACGTCTGCTGTCATCGAAAGCGTATCAGACAATCCTTCGCAATGTAGTGGAGCAGGAATGGTACGTGAAGCCACAGGAGCTGACCTCGAAGGACAAAGTATCCGAGCTTTATCAGAAGCTGACTCACCAGATGGAGCAGTTAGAACAGATCCTTCATAATGCCGGATCGGCAGGAACGGAGCTGGCAAAGTCCGTCACGGACGTACATGAAAATATTGCCTTTATGAATCAGATCAACCAGACATACAATTATGTACAGATTCCGCTTAAGCTCAGTGGACAGAATGCCCAGAGTGAACTGTATGTCTATACAAATAAAAAGCATCTGGCAGATCCGGATGGCGAGCTTACCGCTTTTTTACATCTTGATATGGAACATCTTGGTTCGACCGATGTTTCCATCCGGATGCATGCGCGGAAAGTACATACGGACTTTTCCCTATCGGATGATAAGTCGTATGATCTGATCATGGAGCATATGGATGAATTGATGAAGCGGTTAGAGGAAAAGGGTTACGATTGTACCGTAGAAGTGAAAAATCAGGAACGAAAGGTTGATTTCGTGGAAGATTTTTTGAAACAGGATCAGCATACCAGAGGCAGGGTACACCGGTATTCCTTTGATGTACGTGCGTAGAAGGGAATGTGGGAATGATGAGAGATAAGGATGAATGGCAGCCGGAACAGTTAGATGGTGAAAAGTCAAAAACCGCAGTCGCGGTCGCATACAATCCCGGGGATGGGGCACCGAAGATTCTTGCAACCGGAAAAGGACATCTGGCAGAGAAGATCATCGAGAAAGCGAAGGAGGAGCATGTCCCGTTTTATCAGGATGGAAAGCTGGCAGATACGCTTTCAAGGTTAGAAATCGGGGATATGATACCACCCGAATTGTATGAGGTGGTTGCAGAGATTTTAGTCTTTGTGGATGATATGGATAAGCTTCGTGGAAAAGTCGGAAAGTAGTGTCCGGGTTGTGGATAGAATTCCATAAAACGGGAACAGATTGTATAAGAATAGGCAGAATGCCGGAAAGTACAGGATATGTCAGGGGAGAACAAACGAAAAGTTGGAAGCAGTTATGAAAAGCAGGCGGCTGAATACCTGAAAGAGCGGGGGTATCAGATTCTTACACAGAATTACCGGTGCAGGATCGGAGAGATCGATCTGATCGCAAGGGACGGCAGGTATCTGGTTTTTATCGAAGTCAAATACCGGCAGGATGCCAAAACTGGAATACCACAGGAGGCAGTAGATTACCGGAAGCAGGTGGTGATCAGTAAAGTGGCTGCTTATTACTGTATGGTGCATCATTACCGGGAAGATACGCCATGCAGATTCGATGTGGTTGCAATCTGTGGGGATGAGGTTACACTGATCCGGAATGCATTTGCATATATCGGAGGCTGAGTTCTGGCAAGGTGGAAAGCATGTGCCGGTTCAGACATTTTTGGAATGCCCGGAACAAATATCGTAGTTACAGAATGGAGATTGATGTGAAAAAAGAACAGTTTATGGATTGCTTATTATGGAAAGAAAACCGGCAGATCCCGGAGGTCGTTGTACCGGTGGAAGAACAGGATATGTGTCTGCTACAGTACCCGGTGCTTGCAGATACCGGAATTGTGGAGCATGCATTTACCACAAGATCCGGTGGTGTCAGCGAGGGAATCTTTTCTTCTATGAACTTAAGCTTCACCAGAGGAGATAAAGAAGAAGCGGTGCTGGAGAATTACCGGAGGCTTGCACATGCCATGCATACGAGCATTGACCGGTTTGTGTTATCGGATCAGACACATACGACGAATGTACGTGTGGTTACAGAAACGGATGCCGGAAAGGGTCTGGTAAGGCCGCGTGATTATCAGGATGTGGATGGACTGGTGACAAATGTTCCGGGACTTATGCTGTCAACCTTTTATGCAGACTGTGTCCCGCTCTTTTTCGTTGATCCCATGCATCATGCGATCGGACTGAGCCATTCGGGCTGGCGCGGTACGGTCGGCAGAATGGGACAGGCAACGATCCAAAAGATGCAGGAAGTATACGGCAGCAGACCGGAGGATCTGATCTGTGCGATCGGACCGTCGATCTGCGCGGACTGTTATGAGGTCAGTGCGGATGTGGCAGAAGAATTCCGGCGGGAATTTGTGGGACATGAAGCAGAAGTAGTAAAGAAGCCGCATCTTGATGCCAACGGAGAACAGAAGTACCAGTTAGATCTCTGGCAGGCAAACCGGATCGTACTGCTGGATGCCGGAGTACCGGAAGATCATATCAGTTGTACTACGCTTTGTACCTGCTGTAATGCAGATATGCTGTTTTCTCACCGGGCATCTCATGGAAAACGTGGAAATCTGGGGGCATTTTTGATGCTGAAAGAATAGTGTGGGATATTACTTTGAAGAGTCACAGAGCGGAGGTGATGGATGTGTGTATTACAGAATATAATGAGAAAACATTTATAGATGGCATACGTGCAGAGGGTCGTGATGAAGGCATCAAAGAAGGTATCAAAGAGGGACGTCTGTCAGCAATTCAGAATATGATTGAACTGGGGCTTACCAAGGAACAGATATTGAAAAAATATACAGAAGAAGAGTATGAACAGGTTGAACAGCGATTATTGAAAAATGTATAATAGAGCATTTACCCTTTCGAATGTTTGACATCAGATCATGTACAGATTATAATAATCTTAATAGGTTCATTTGGGAAAATCAACAAAACATGATATCTGCAGGCAGCAGACATGTGTAAGATCATACAATGAACCATACAGACATGTAAGAGTCTGTAGTATGAACAGAAGAGAAAGGGTAGGATTATGAAGAGAAATGTAATAGCAAGAATTGTTGCATGTGCGCTGGCACTTATGGTAACAGCAACAGGATTTACACCGGTGAGTGTACAGGCTGCCGGACAGGCAGAAACAGAGGCAGTGGAAGATACAGAGACTGTAGAGGAGGTCCAGACGGAAGCTGTAACGGAGACGGAAAGTGTAACAGAAGCTGTAGCAGAGGATAACACAGCCGAAGCTGCAAACGAAACAGAAGTAGCAGCAGAGGACGAGGCAGAAGAAGAAACAGAAGTCACAGAGGTAACTGCGGATGAACCGGAAGCGGTACAGGCTGCGAATTCCTTTGAGAATCTTCAGTACGGAGATAATGTATATGCATCACTTTCAAATGGAACTGTGACGATCAGTGGTACAGGTCCAATGTATGAAAATATGAATACTAGTCTTTTATGGGCTTACTACGATTATATCCGTTCGGTTGTTATCAAGGATGGTGTTACATCAGTAGCGGATTGTTTATTTAATAACTGTTCGAATTTGAATCAGATTACATTACCGGACAGCATTACAAAAATTGGCAAATATGCATTTCACGGTACAGGTGTCCGGTCATTTAAGGCACCACGTAATCTGGAAGAAATTGGTGAAAGAGCTTTTGAAGGTTGTGGTAGTCTGCAGAATATTTTTCTGAACGATGGACTGGTTCGTATTGATAGTCTAGCTTTTCGTTCTACCGGCTTAAGAGAGGTTGTGATTCCAGAAAACTGCGGGTTTGATACGTATACTACATTCAACGATTCCTGTGTAATTCATCAGAAGACGACGATTACCTTAAATGCGAATGGTGGAACAGTCAGTGGTGCATCCCAGAAGGATATTATGCAGTATGAGAATGAAGCTTATGGCAAGCCGGCGAAGCTTCCGACACCGGTAAGAAGCGGTTATGACTTCCTTGGCTGGTATGATTGTACCGATTATGGTGTAGAGACAGCGATCACCGGTCAGAATGTCCGTGCACATGCCATTTTACGTGCAAAATGGTGTAACCATGCGTCTAAGGTGGTAAAGGGCAAGAAAACAGCTACTTATGAGAAAGATGGCTATACCGGAGATACCTACTGCAAGAAATGCAGCAAGCGTCTTTCACTGGGACATACGATTGATCGTAAGATCTTAAAAACACCGAAGATCTCGAGTGTTGAGAATGTAAGCAGCGGCTTAAAAGTAAAATGGTTAAAGACAAAAGATGCAAAGGGTTATTACGTATATAAGAATGTAAGCGGTAAGTATAAGAAGATTGCAACCATAAAGAAGGGTACGACTACTTCTTATACGGACAAATCTGTTAAGAACAGTACGGGTAAGTCTTATAGTTACAAGGTATGCGCATATTACGGAAAAGCAACGAGCAACTTCAGTGGTGTAAGAACCCAGACGCGTGTTGCGTCAGCTGCAATTGGCAATGTAAAGAATACAGCAAAGAAGACCCTGAATGTAAACTGGAAGAAGGTTACAAAGTGTAAGGGCTATCAGATCCAGTATACACAGGATAAGAACTTTAAAAAGAAAGTTACAACAAAGTCAGTGAAAAAACAGTCACAGGATTCCATGAAGCTGACAAAGCTTACCAAGGGAAAGAAGTATTATGTCCGTGTACGCAGCTATACCACATACAGGGGTAAGACTTATTATTCCGCATGGAGCAGTGTAAAGAGTACAACTGTGAAAAAATAAAGATAAGTGTAAACTTAGGAGGAAATGATTATGCAGCTGAAAGATGTATTAGGTTTAGAGACCGTTCAGGTACTCGTGGAAGAGTGGGCAAAGGCAACCGGTAATCAGGCTGTTTTGACAGATACAGAGGGAAATCTGCTTGCTGGTGAAGGTGTGGCATCTGAGAATAAGACAGCGGTTATGTGCGATAGTACCTGTCTGGGATATGTGTCTGCTGCGGTTAAGGAGGAAGAGACACCGGCTGATGTCAGTGGACTGGCAAGAGTGATCGGCAAGATGGCAACGGATGCAATGGCAAAGGCAGCGGAAGCAAGCAAGAGAGATCATCTGCATGCGATTATCGAAGAGGCATCTGCTGATATTGCGAAGATCAATGAAATTACGAAGAATCTGGATAAGATCGAGAAGAATCAGAAGATACTTGCCCTGAATGCTTCAATCGAAGCTGCAAGAGCCGGAGAAGCAGGACGGGGATTTGCAATCGTTGCAACAGACGTATCTGCACTGGCAACAGATTTTGGTAACAATAACCGCCAGATCAAGGATGAACTGGATAAGTTAAACTCTGTGATGGCATCGATTGAAAAAGCATAAGCAACATAAGAATAGAATCAGAAAATCAGCCTGTACGTTTTACGGACAGGCTGTATTTGTGAAAAGAGATTAAAGAAAACTTAAGAAAATCCATCTGGGATCTTCCTTGTATTCCTACATACACTATGTTATATTCGCTGTATTAAATGAGATAGTACAGATAATACAAGAAGGAGGGTATGTATGATTCAGTTGAATTATCGGGATGCGAGACCGATTTACGAACAGATCAAAGATGGATTACGCAGACTGATTGTTTCAAAAGCGATCGCTACGGATGATAAACTGCCATCCGTGCGGGAGATGGCAGCCAGTCTTGCCATCAATCCCAATACGATACAGAGGGCATACAGGGAATTAGAGAAGGAAGGTTATGTCTATACAATATCCGGCAAGGGTACCTTTGCCGCACCTTGTCAGGCTGTTTCGGATGACCGGATGGAAGAGTTGTTACACAGGTTCGATGACAATGTGTTGGAGCTTTTTTATATGTCCGTAGCATCTGACACCTTAAAAGGCAGGATTGAGAAACTGAAAGAAGGGGGTATACAGCCGTGATACAGGTAAATCATGTGGTAAAGAAATTCGATAATTTCTGTGCCTTAAACGATACAACACTGCATGTCAAAAAAGGTGCGATCTATGGGCTGGTTGGACCAAACGGTGCGGGTAAGTCCACGGTGATCCGTACGATCACCGGAATCTATAAGCCGAATCAGGGAGAAGTGCTGATTGCGGGAGAACCGGTTTTTGAAAATCCGGCTGCAAAGGAGAAGTTTGCATATATCCCGGACGATATGTTCTATTTTCAGCAGGCAAATGTACTGGATATGAAGCGTTTTTACCGTGGCTTATATAAGAACTTTGATAATAATCTGTTTCTTAAGCTAAGAGATGCCTTCCCGAATATTGATCCAAAGGCGAATATCCGAAGACTGTCGAAAGGTATGCAAAAGCAGGTCGCATTCTGGCTGACGATCAGCTGCAGACCGGAGATCCTGATCTTAGATGAGCCGGTAGACGGATTAGATCCGGTGATGAGAAGACAGATCTGGAGTATTATTTTATCGGATGTGACAGAATATGGAACGACGGTTTTAGTTTCTTCCCATAATCTGCGTGAATTAGAGGATGTCTGTGACCATGTCGGGATCATGCATCATGGCAGGGTCATGGTAGAGCGTTCCCTAAGTGAACTGCAGGGAAGTGTATGTAAGATCCAGGTGGCTTTTCAGGAAGGAATGCCAAAGCTGCCGGAGAGTTTTGAAGTTCTACATATGTCAAGTACCGGACGTGTCTATACATTGATCGTAAAGGGCGATCAGGAGGAGGCAAAGGCACAGCTTTCAAAAATGAATCCGATGTTGATCGATGTTCTGCCTCTTTCATTGGAAGAAATATTTATTTACGAGTTAGGAGGAGAAGATTATGCGGTCAAAGATATCCTTTTTTAATGGCACGATTTTTCGGAAGAATCTGTCACATTACTGGCCGATCTGGACATTGTATCTGATCGGGCTGATCTGTATGATCCCGGTACGTATTTTCCTTCTGACTTGTGCGGATCCAAGCTATACGGCCAAGCAGTTGGCAGAAGCACGTACCAGTTCCTATATGTATGTACTGTCGAATTCCTTAAGTGTTATTGTATGTTTTGTGATAGCGGTTGCATCTGCCATGGCAGTATTTTATTACCTCTATAATACAAGAAGTGCACAGACCTATCATTCCTTTCCGATAAGAAGAGAGGAACTGTTTGTTACGAATTACCTGTCCGGTTTTTTGTTCTATACCGTACCGAATCTTCTGACACTTTTAGTTGGTGTGTTTGTCTGTGTGGCAAGGGGGATCACTTCATTGGAATATCTGCTCATATGGGTGCTTCTGATGGAAGGAATGACCTTCTTTTTCTACAATATGACGATCCTGATCGGAATGTTTACCGGTCTTCTGGTTGCAGTTCCGGTGTTCTGTGTGATCGCAAACTGCATCTATGTGGTATGCCGGTATGTAGTGGTATCCGTGCTTGGAATTATCGGATATGGTTTAAGTGATCTGTATGCAGAACGTTCCATCAGTATTTTGTCACCGCTTCTGTTTATGATGAGCAAGGTGAATATTTCAACAGACTGGAGCAATAGTCTGGCGGATTTTCGTGTGTATGGTGGAAAATATGTTGCAATCTATGTCGTAGTAGGTATCCTTTTTGGAATTGCCGCTTTTTTCCTGTACCGGAAGCGCCGGATCGAGACAACGGGCGATGTGTTCAGTGTATCCTTTTTAAAACCGGTTTTCCGCTGGGGTGGAGCTGCATTTCTTGGTATGTTTGGTGCTGTTGTCTTAGAATCAGTCATTACGGTGCGCTTAAGCGCAGCGGTAAAGTTCTGGCTGATTGTAGTCTGCACAGCAGTGATCGGACTGTTTGCTTTCTTTCTTCTGGATATGATCCTGCAAAAATCAGCAAGGGTATTTACGAAGAAAAAGTTTCTGGAATTTGGCATCTATACACTTGCCGTCTTTGGATTCTTATCCTGTCTGGAACTGAATGTATTCGGGCTGGAAAATAAAATGCCGGATGCAGCGGATGTACGTTCGGTGGATATGCAGCTTTACTATTCGGTTTATGAGACATCACCGGATCAGATCGAAGATGTGCTTGCAATCCAGAAACAGATCATTGATTCGAAAAAGGAATTCGAAGCGTATGAGCGTAAGGCAGATGGAAAGAATATCGGATGGGTACAGTTTAATTATACCCTGATGGATGGAACACCTTATACCAGAAATTATGCGATTCCGATAGGAGAGGATGCGATTGCAGACGAGAATTCGGTTGTAGCCAAGATTCGGAAAAAATCCTGCGATGTAGACAGCTTCCTGCGTGGCAATGTCTGCATGAATCTGGATGAGACAGAGATTACAGGTATGTCGGTGGATGTCTATAATGAGGATGCAGAAAACCATGATGAAAATATTGCAGAGAATGATACAGAGGCTGTTTTAGAGGCGTTAAAACAGGATGTGGCAGAAGGACATTTACTCTATGGAACGCGCTATGCAGGAAATGGAACCTATTATCAGGATCCGGATAATGACAAGGTGCTTTTCTGGAATTCGCTTACGATCAACCTGTATAATAAGAATGGTGTACATACCATATGGACAGAACGGTATAGTTATGGGCAGTCAGAAAGTGACATGGTAGGTCTTGCTTTTAATAAGAACTGTACACATCTGATCGAAACGCTGAAAAAACTCGGTATTGTGAATGATACCGACAAACGTCTGCTGACCGGAGCAGAGTATCAGAAGCTGGTGGATGAATAGTAAAGGACTTTACAAGTAATCGCAGATATTGTAAAATCAAGCGGTCAGGATTTTTCTGATGCAAAGGGATACGAAAGGAGTTAAATATGAGTAAACCGGTAGTGGCAATCGTAGGAAGGCCAAACGTTGGAAAATCCACACTGTTTAATGTATTAGCAGGTGAGCGGATATCAATCGTTCAGGATACACCTGGTGTAACGAGAGATCGTATTTATGCAGATGTATCATGGCTGAACTATAATTTTACATTGATAGATACAGGTGGTATTGAGCCGGACAGCGGTGATATTATCCTGTCACAGATGCGGGAGCAGGCACAGATCGCCATTGATACAGCAGATGTGATTATTTTTATTACGGATGTAAGACAGGGACTGGTGGATTCGGATCAGAAGGTGGCAGATATGCTCAGACGTTCGAAAAAGCCGGTGATCCTTGCCGTGAATAAGGTAGATGATTTTAATAAGTTTATGCCGGATGTGTATGAATTCTATAACCTTGGAATCGGTGATCCGGTTCCGGTATCTGCGGCATCGCAGCTTGGAATCGGTGATCTGTTAGATGAGGTTGCAAAGTATTTCCCAGCACCGGGACAGGAAGAGGCAGAGGATGACAGACCACGTATCGCCATCGTAGGTAAGCCGAATGTGGGCAAGTCTTCCCTGATTAACCGTCTTTGTGGAAACAACCGTCTGATCGTGTCGGATATTGCGGGAACGACGCGTGATGCGATCGATACCGACATCCGTTATGATGGAAAGGATTATGTGTTTATCGATACGGCAGGATTACGCCGCAAGAATAAGATCAAGGAAGAGATCGAACGTTACAGCATTATCCGTGCGGTCACAGCGGTAGAACGTGCGGATGTCGTTATTATCGTGATCGATGGTACTGAAGGTGTGACTGAGCAGGATGCGAAGATCGCAGGTATTGCCCATGACCGTGGAAAGGGTATCATCATTGCAGTAAATAAATGGGATGCCGTTACCAAGGATGATAAGACAATCTATCGTCAGACGGAGAAGATCCGTCAGATCTTAAGCTTTATGTCCTATGCAGAGATTCTTTTTATTTCAGCAAAGACCGGACAGCGTGTAGGCAAGATCTTTGAGATGATCGACATGGTAATTGAGAATAACAGCATGCGTGTTGCTACAGGTGTATTAAATGAGATCATGGCAGAGGCAGTTGCAATGCAGCAGCCGCCAACCGATAAAGGCAAGCGTTTAAAACTCTACTATATTACGCAGGCAGCCGTAAAGCCGCCGACCTTTGTTATTTTTGTCAATGATAAAAAGCTGATGCATCTCTCTTATACCAGATATTTAGAGAACCGGATCCGTGATTCCTTCGGATTTCGGGGAACATCATTAAAATTCATTATCCGTGAGAGGAAGGACGACTAAAGATGATAGTAGGACGTATTGCGGCACTGGCAATCGGATATTGCTGTGGATTGTTTTTGTCAGGTTATCTTTATGGAAAAAAACAGCATGTGGATGTAACAAAAATGGGCAGTGGAAACGTAGGCGCAACAAATACGCTCCGCAATCTGGGTTGGAAAGCCGGTGCGGTAACGCTGATCGGCGATGTCGGAAAGGTTTTTGCGGCAATCTTTCTGGTGTGGCTGATCTTTCATAAGAGCTATCCGGAAACGGTACGTCTGTTTGAACTGTATGCGGGCTTTGGCGCGGTACTGGGACATGATTTTCCGGTTTATATGAAGTTTAAGGGCGGAAAGGGAATTTCCTGTACCGGAGGAATCGTACTTGGATTCTGCCCGATCGCAGCACCGGTCAGTCTCGGATTATTTTTACTGACGGTTCTTGTTACCAGATATGTTTCGTTAGGATCGATTTTAGGCGTGATCAGCCTGTTTATACAGATCCTGATCTTTGGACATAAGGGATGGCTTGGAATACCGGCTGCATACATGAATGAAGTGTATGTGATCTTTGCAATCATTACGATTATTGGAATTGCAAAACATCATGCAAATATTAAGCGTCTGTTAAATGGAACAGAAAATAAGATAGGAAGTAAAAAAACAGCATAGGAATAAATGGAGGAGAAAATCCCGGGAAGAAAGGAAGAAAAATGGCAAAAATCAGTATGATAGGTGCCGGAAGCTGGGGAACAGCTTTATCGGTTGTTCTTCATAACAACGGACATGAGGTAACTGTCTGGTCTGCATTAGAACCGGAGATCACAATGCTGAAGGAACATCATGAGCAGGTGGAGAAGCTTCCGGGCGTAAAGCTTCCGGAGGACATGGTATTTACCACTGATATAGAGCTTGCGGTCAGGGGACAGGATATGCTTGTGTTAGCAGTCCCATCTCCGTTTACCAGAAATACAGCAAAGACAATGGCTCCTTATGTAAGCGAAGGACAGCTTATTGTCAGTGTTGCAAAGGGAATTGAAGAAGATACCTTAATGACACTTTCACAGATCATCAAAGAAGAGATCCCACAGTGTGAAGTGGCTGTTTTATGCGGACCAAGCCATGCAGAGGAGGTAGGGATCGGACTTCCGACGACCCTCGTTGCAGGGGCGAAGAAAAAGTCAACCGCAGAACTGGTACAGAATACTTTTATGAATGAGACACTTCGTATTTATACGAGTCCGGATATGCTTGGCATGGAGATCGGTGCATCGCTTAAGAATGTGATCGCACTTGCAGCAGGCATGGCAGACGGCATGGGTTATGGGGACAATGCCAAGGCAGCACTGATCACCAGAGGCGTTGCCGAAATGGGACGTCTGGCGCTTGCAATGGGTGCAAACTTCGAGACCTTAAGCGGCTTAACCGGAATGGGCGATCTGATTGTAACCTGTGAGAGCAAGCACAGCAGAAACCGTAAGGCAGGTATGCTGATGGGACAGGGATATACGATGCAGGAAGCAATGGATGAGGTGAAAATGGTTGTAGAGGGTGTTTTCTCTGCAAAAGCAGCAATTGAGCTTGCAGCCAAGTATCAGGTATCCATGCCGATCGTTGAACAGGTGAATGCGGTACTCTTTCACGATAAGTCAGCAAAAGAAGCTGTAAAGGATCTGATGCTCCGCAATAAGAAGGTAGAGCATGATGATCTTGCATGGCAGGAATAAAGTGTGGGAAGAAAGTAGAAATGATGAAAATGGAACAGATTAAGATAAAGTATTTTACCGATAAAATTGATAAACTGACCTATATTGACGGTAAATCCGACTGGATTGACCTCCGGGCATCCGAGACAGTGGAATTAAAAGCAGGAGACTTTGCACTGATCCCACTTGGGGTAGCAATGCAGCTGCCGGCGGGGTATGAGGCACATCTCGTACCGAGAAGTTCGACCTTTAAGAACTTCGGTATTCTTCAGACAAACAGTTGTGGAATCGTAGACGGTTCTTACTGTGGTGATGATGATATGTGGAGAATGCCGGTCTATGCAGTAAGGGATACACGGATCGAATGTAATGACCGGATCGCACAGTTTCGGATCGTAGAGAACCAGCCGAAGATCCAGTTCGAGGAAGTTACGCATTTAACAGGTGCAAACCGTGGGGGATTTGGAAGTACTGGAAAGCAGTAGGGCAATATAAATGAGCAACATATATTAAAGGAGGTATACTATGGAAAGTCGTATGGTAAAGTTTTACTCAAAAGAAAGCAACAAGCTTGCAATGCACGCAATACCGGGGCATTTTGCAACCAGTCACTCCCATATCAATTATTATATTGATGTGACGAGTATCAAGACACGTGTAAAAGAGGCAAAGGAAGCTGCCCATGTCTTGTATGGTAAGATCGGGAATCCGATGTATGTCGATACCATCGTCTGCATGGATGGAACAGAGATGATCGGTGCATTTTTAGCAGAGGATTTCGAGCATGGCAATGTAATGTCCACGAACCTGCATGAGACCTTCTACGTTGTATCACCGGAAGTGAATAACAACAATCAGATGATCTTCCGTGATAATATGAAGGATAAGATCGCAGGAAAGCACATCGTACTTTTGTTAGATACGACGACAACCGGTGAGACGATCCGCAGAAGTTTGGAATGTATCCGTTATTACGGCGGAATCGTTGAAAAGGTAGTATCCGTATTCAGTACGGTTGATAAGGTCGATGACACCGAAGTAGATACGATCTTTACCGCATCGGATATTCCGGGTTATCAGGCATATGGACAGAGAGAATGCCCATTCTGTGCAAAAGGTATGAAGATTGAAGCAATGGTGAACGGTTACGGTTATTCGAAGCTGTAAAGTGTTCGTCGGTTTGTACAAGAAAGAAGATATTCTTCGTCAGTTTGACGGAGAATATTTTTTTGCTTTTGGAAAGCTGTCAGATTATACAAAAAAGGACAAAATCTTTGTGGAATCCTTGCATAGCCAAAACGGGATAAATTCGGTATGATAAACATAGTTAAAACGAAAACAATTTAGGAGGATATTCCAATGGCAAGTTTATCATTAAAGAACATTTGTAAAGTATATCCAAACGGCTTTGAAGCTGTTAAGGATTTCAACCTTGAAGTAGAAGACAAAGAGTTCATCATCTTCGTAGGACCTTCAGGTTGCGGTAAGTCAACAACACTTCGTATGATCGCAGGACTGGAAGAGATTTCTTCTGGTGAGTTATCTATCGATGGAAGAGTTGTAAACGACGTAGAGCCAAAAGACAGAGATATCGCAATGGTATTCCAGAACTACGCTTTATACCCACATATGACCGTATTTGATAATATGGCATTTGGATTAAAGTTAAGAAAAGTTCCAAAGGATGAGATTAAGAAAAAAGTTGAGGAAGCAGCTAAGATCCTTGACCTTGAGAAATTATTAGACCGTAAGCCAAAGGCTTTATCCGGTGGACAGAGACAGCGAGTTGCTATGGGACGTGCAATCGTTCGTAATCCTAAGGTATTCCTTATGGATGAGCCGTTATCCAACCTGGATGCTAAGTTACGTGTACAGATGAGATCTGAGATTTCTGCATTACATCAGAGATTAGGTGCTACGATCATCTATGTAACACATGACCAGACAGAGGCTATGACATTAGGAACCAGAATTGTTGTATTAAAAGATGGTGTCATCATGCAGGTTGATTCCCCAATCAAGTTATACAATGAGCCGGATAACTTATTCGTTGCCGGATTCATCGGATCTCCTCAGATGAACTTCATCGATGCTAAGGTTGTTATCGAAGGTGAGAAAGTTACATTAAAATTCGACAAGTTCGAAGTTGTATTACCACCTGCAAAGGCTAAGAAGTTAATCGATGGCGGATACAATGGAAAGACTGTTGTTATGGGTATCAGACCAGACGACATCTCCGATTCCCAGATCTCTGTTGAGACATTCAAAGAGAGCAAGGTTGATGCTGACGTAACAGGATATGAGTTACTTGGTTCTGAAGTATTATTATACTTCACAATCGGTGATGCTAAGATGTCTGCTAAGGTTGATTCCAGAACACCGGCTCGTTTAGGCGATCATATCGTATTAGCATTAGATCCAGAGAAGATTCACGTATTCGACAAAGAAACTGAATTGACAATTACCAACTAGTTCGGTAAAATAATTTTATAAGTGCTGATAACCCGGGTGTGTTGCACCCGGGTTTTTAATGTATAAGATAGCAGGGAGTGATGATATGCTTTCAAATCACAAAATACAGGTAACCCTTGATGAGATCACAGAAATATCCAAGACCGGACTGATCTTATATGATGACAAGGGCAAGATGATCGCATCTACGATTGAACCGGAGACAGACCAGACGGCATTAGTCATTGATTTTGTTCATTCTATGGCAGAGAGCCAGATGTTAGGTGGATTTCATTTTTTCAAAGTTATGATTGAGAATGAAACCGATTATGTCCTTTTGGCGCGCGCATCTACCGATGAAGCCTATATGGTAGGACGGCTAAGTGTCTGCCAGATCCGGAATCTTGTACTGGCGAACCGGGAACTGTCGGATAAGAATAATCTGATGCAGAATATTCTGCTCGGCAATATGTTAGTCGTTGATATGTATAATAAGGCGAAAAAGTTACATATTGAACAGGCAAAGCGTCAGGTCTATGTGATCGAAGTAGACGGACGTAAGGATACCGTCTTATTAGAGACAGTGAAGAATCTGTTTTCAGATCGCAATAAGGATTTTGTGACCGAACTGGATGAACAGAGCATTATTCTGATTAAGGATGCAGAAGATATAGAGAGCGAAGAAGATGCAGCGATGCTTGCACGAACGATCGTGGATAACCTGCATACGGAGGCGATGGTACGTGTACGTGTCGGTTACGGTAATATTGTAGAGAAGCTGCCGGAGATCGCAAGATCCTATCAGGAAGCGAAGATGGCGCTGGAAGTTGGTCATATTTTCTATGTCGAGGATGATACGATCTCCTATAGCAGACTAGGAATCGGACGACTGATCTATCAGCTCCCGATGAGTCTGTGTGAGATGTTTATCAAGGAGATCTTTGGAGACCGCAAGTTTGATTTAGACGAGGAAACACTGGTAACGATCCAGCGGTTCTTTGAGAATAACCTGAACATATCAGAGACTGCAAGACAGCTCTATATCCACCGGAATACACTGGTGTACCGCTTAGAGCGTCTGCAGAAGATCATCGGGTTAGATATCCGTCTGTTTGAGGATGCAATGACATTTAAGATCGCAATGATGGTACTTGCACATATGAAGTATCAGAATTATGAGATGACGGAAAAAACGGAATAGAATTGTGAAGTGAGGAAAGAAATGGCAAAGGAAATCGTATATGACGCAAGCAGCATATCGGTATTAGAGGGACTCGAAGCGGTCCGGAAAAGACCGGGAATGTATATCGGAAGTGTGTCGAGAAAGGGATTGAATCATCTGATCTATGAGATTGTGGATAATGCAGTAGATGAGCATCTGGCAGGTGCATGTGATACGATCCGCGTCACATTAGAAGCGGATGGCTCCTGTACGGTACAGGATAACGGAAGAGGTATACCGGTTGGAATGCACCAGAAGGGTGTTTCAGCAGCCAGAGTTGTATTTTCTACCCTGCATGCAGGAGGAAAGTTCGATGATTCGGTATATAAGACGAGTGGAGGTCTGCATGGTGTAGGTTCATCGGTTGTAAATGCACTTTCGACATATATGGATATCCAGATCAGCAGAGAGGGCTATATCCACCATGACCGTTATGAACGTGGAGTTCCGGTGGTCGCATTAGAGAACGGACTGCTTCCTACGATTGGGAAGACAAAACAGACTGGAACGAAGATCAACTTTTTACCGGATCCGGAGATCTTTGAAAAGACACGTTTTAAGGAGGATGAGGTAAAAAGCCGTCTGCATGAGACTGCGTACCTGAATCCAAAGCTTACGATCATTTATGAGGACAAGCGTGACGGAGATACTGAGCATATCGAATACCATGAGCCGGAAGGAATCATCGGTTATGTGAAGGATCTGAATAAGAACTTGGAGAATGTAACAGATGTGATCTATTTTCAGGGAGAAAGTGAAGGAATTTCAGTCGAAGCAGCTTTTCAGTATACAACAGAGTTCCATGAGAATGTGTTAGGCTTTTGTAATAATATCTATAATGCAGAGGGTGGAACACACTTAACCGGATTTAAGACGACCTTTACGACCGTGATCAATTCTTATGCAAGAGAACTTGGAATCTTAAAGGAAAAAGATGCGAACTTTACCGGTACGGATATTCGAAACGGTATGACCGCTGTTGTATCGATCAAGCATCCGGATCCGAGATTCGAGGGACAGACCAAGACAAAACTGGATAACCAGGATGCAGCACGGGTAACCGGTAAGGTGACAAATGATGAGATCCAGCTCTTTTTTGACCGGAATCTCGATACTTTAAAGGCAGTGATCGGCTGTGCAGAGAAGGCAGCAAAGATCCGTAAAACAGAAGAAAAAGCCAAGACAAATCTGTTGACCAAGCAGAAGTTTTCCTTTGATTCAAACGGAAAGCTTGCCAACTGTGAGAGCCGGGATGCCTCGATCTGTGAGATCTTTATCGTAGAGGGAGATTCTGCGGGTGGTTCCGCAAAGACAGCAAGAGACCGGAATTATCAGGCAATCCTTCCGATACGTGGAAAGATCTTAAATGTAGAAAAGGCAAGTATTGATAAGGTGCTTGCCAACGCAGAGATCAAGACGATGATCAATGCCTTCGGCTGTGGATTTTCCGAAGGCTATGGAAATGATTTTGACATCACGAAGCTTCGTTATGATAAGATCATTATCATGGCAGATGCCGACGTGGATGGAGCGCATATCTCCACACTGCTTTTAACACTATTTTACCGGTTTATGCCGGAACTGATCTTCGAAGGTCACGTCTATATTGCAATGCCGCCGCTTTATAAGGCGATGCCTGCAAAGGGCGAGGAAGAGTATCTCTATGATGATGCAGCCTTAGAAAAGTATCGTAAGACGCATAAGGGCGCATTTACGTTACAGCGTTACAAAGGTCTTGGCGAGATGGATGCAGCCCAGCTCTGGGAGACGACACTTGATCCGAAGACAAGGATCTTAAAACGGGTAGAGATCGAGGATGCAAGGATGGCATCGGATGTTACAGCAATGTTAATGGGAACCGATGTCCCGCCACGCCGTTCTTTTATCTACGAGAATGCAAGGGATGCAGAGTTAGATATCTGATCGGAAAAATTGGAAGAAAGGAATGCAGCACATATTGTTAGTACGTGTGCTGTGTAGGAATAGAAATGGAAACAAAGGAACGGATTATTCAGACGGAATATTCGGAGGTAATGCAGAAGTCTTACATTGATTATGCGATGAGCGTAATCATTGCAAGAGCACTGCCGGATGTCCGTGATGGTTTAAAACCGGTTCAGAGAAGAACCTTATATGATATGCATGAGCTTGGCATCCGTTATGACAAGCCATACCGTAAGTGCGCGCGTATTGTCGGTGATACGATGGGTAAGTATCATCCGCATGGAGACAGCTCGATCTATGAAGCACTTGTTGTGATGGCGCAGGAGTTCAAAAAGGGCATGCCGCTGGTAGACGGACATGGTAACTTTGGCTCTATCGAGGGTGATGGTGCGGCTGCCATGCGATATACCGAGGCACGGTTACAGAAGATCACACAAGAAGCGTACTTAGCAGATCTTGATAAGGATGTAGTCGATTTTGTGCCGAACTTTGATGAGACGGAAAAAGAGCCGGAGGTACTTCCGGTAAAGGTGCCGAATCTTCTGATCAATGGTGCAGAGGGAATCGCGGTAGGTATGGCAACGAGCATCCCTCCGCATAATTTCGCAGAAGTGATCGATGGCGTAAAGGCATACATGAAGAATCCGGACATCACAACGGAAGAGATGATGCAGTATATCAAGGGACCGGATTTCCCGACCGGTGGTATCGTGGTTAATCAGGATGATCTGCTTTCGATCTATGAGACAGGAATGGGTAAGATCAAGATCCGCGGTAAGGTAGACATAGAGCCGGTGAAGGGCGGCAAGGAGCGGATCGTTATCACAGAGATCCCATATACCATGATCGGTGCGAATATCGGAAAGTTCTTAAACGATGTCTATTCGCTTGTTGAAACGAAAAAGACGAATGATATTGTAGATATTTCCAACCAGTCCTCCAAGGAGGGAATCCGGATTGTCATTGAGCTGAAAAAGGGTGCAGATGCGAAAAATCTCTGTAATCTTTTATATAAAAAGACAAAGTTAGAAGACACTTTCGGTGTAAACATGCTTGCAGTTGCAAACGGAAGACCGGAGACACTTGGAATTATTCCGATCATCCGTCACCACGTAGACTTCCAGTATGAGCTTGCAACGAGAAAGTACAAGACCCTACTTGCAAAGGAATTAGATAAAAAGGAAGTACAGGAAGGTCTGATCCGTGCCTGTGATGTAATCGATCTGATCATCGAGATCTTACGTGGCAGTAAGAATATCAAGGAGGCCAAGGCATGCCTGATCCATGGTACAACCGATGGAATCCGCTTTAAGTCCGAAGCTTCCAAAAAACAGGCAGCGAAGCTGGACTTTACCGAGCGTCAGGCAACTGCGATCTTAGAGATGCGCCTCTATAAGCTGATCGGTTTAGAGATTGAAGCACTGATGGCAGAACATGAGAATACCTTGAAAAATATTGCAACCTATGAAGATATTTTAAGCAACCGTGTTGCAATGGCGAAGGTGATCATCCGTGAATTGGATGCCTTTAAGAAGGAATATGGTGCACCTCGTAAGACGGTTATCGATAATGTGGAAGCGGCAGTATACGAAGAAAAGAAGATCGAAGAAATGGATGTTGTCTTTCTCATGGATCGTTTTGGCTATGCCAAGACCGTGGATGTCGCTACGTATGAGCGTAACAAAGAGGCAGCAGATAACGAGAACCGCTATATCTTAACGTGCCGTAATACCGATAAGATCTGTATTTTTACAAATACCGGTCAGATGCATTTGGTAAAGGTATTAGACATTCCGTACGGAAAGTTCCGGGATAAGGGACTGCCGATCGATAATATCAGTAATTATGACAGTTCCAAAGAGAACCTGATCTATCTGACAAGCTTACAGAGTATTTTAAGCCAGAAGCTTTTATTCGGTACGAAGCAGGCGATGATCAAGTTAGTAAGCGGCAGTGAGTTTGATGTCGCAAAGCGTACCACGGCAGCAACCAAGTTATCCGAAGAGGATGAGGTCGTTGCAATCTGCCCGGTAGCAGGAGGTGATTCGGTTGTCATGCAGACGAAGAAGGATATGTTCTTACGGATTGATGCATACAGTGTCCCGGAGAAGAAGAAGGGAGCAGTCGGTGTCAGAGGCATGAAGCTTGGCTTACAGGATGAACTGATCGCCATCCACCATCTGACAGAAGGCAGTGAAGTGAGTGTGACGGTGAAGGACAAAGAGATCGTATTGAACCGTCTTCATATTGGAAACAGAGATACCAAAGGAGTAAAAAAGTAATTGGACTATAAGAATGCCAGAGAATGGGTGGAATCAACAAAACAATATGGCAGCCTGCTCGGACTTGACAGCATCCGGGAACTGATGCACCGTTTAGGTGATGTGCAGGATACATTAGCAGTGATCCATGTTGCCGGAACAAATGGGAAGGGATCTACCTGTACGATGCTTGCATCCATCTATGAGCAGGCGGGGTACCGGGTGGGAAGGTACAGCTCACCGGCTGTATTTTCCTACCGGGAGGTCTTTCAGGTTAACGGGGATCCGATCGAAAGGAATGCATATGCAAAGGCAGCTTCCCGCGTAAGAGGTGCGTGTGAAGCGATGCTTGTAGACGGGCTTTCACATCCGACCGTCTTTGAAGTAGAGACTGCGATCGCATTTGTATTTTTCGCGGATATGCAGTGTGACCTGGTGATACTTGAGACTGGAATGGGTGGCGCAACCGATGCGACGAATCTGATCAAAAAGCCGGTCTGCAGTGTGCTTACGACGATCAGCATGGATCATATGGCATTTTTAGGAAATACCATATCTGAGATTGCTGGTGTTAAGGCAGGAATTTTAAAGGAAGGCTGTCCGGCGGTTTCCACCGTGCAGGAGGATGCGGCTGCGGCAGTCATTGCAGCGCGTGCAGATACCTTACACTGTGCCTATACCGTGGCTGATGCCACAAAGCTGTCGGATGTTTCCTATGATGCGGATGGCATGCAGTTTACACATCCGGTATGGGGCAGGATACATCTGCATCTGACCGGAAGCTTTCAGCTTATGAATGCATCCCTTGCATTAGAGGTAGTGGACAGGCTTTGTGAGGATGGATATCCGGTGACAGAAGAAGCGGTAAGAGCCGGTATGGAAAAAGCGCGCTGGAGCGGAAGATTTGAGACGATCGCAGATCATCCGCGCATGATCATCGATGGTGCCCACAATGAGGACGCTGCGAAGCGTCTGTATCAGACACTGGTACACTGCTTTCTGGGTAAACAGTTTACGTTTATCATTGGTGTACTGGCAGATAAGGAACATGAGAAGATGTTAAAACTGCTGCTTCCGCTGGCGGAGCGTGTCTATACCGTTACGCCACACAATCCGCGTGCGATGGATGGGGCAGACTTGGCGGCAGAAGCAGGGAAGTATCACGACCATGTGAAAAATGAGATGCAGTTAGCGGATGCAGTCCGGGATGCATTTGAGGGTACTCCTAAGGATGGTGTGGTCGTTGCCTTTGGGTCACTTTCCTATCTGGGAGAATTGCGTGAAGAAGTAAGGAAAAGAGGGGAAGACAGATGAAGACACTTTTCTTTGATCTGGATGGAACACTGATCAATTCAGAGTCGGGAATCACCAAATGTGTACAATACGCGTTGGATGCGTTTGGCATAGAAGAAAATAATATGGACAGGCTGCGCCGTTTTATCGGGCCGCCATTATTTGATTCTTTTTGTAAGTATTATGATTTTGACGAAAAAAAGGCGAGAGAAGCAGTAGCAAAGTACCGGGAGCGTTATCATGTGACCGGAATTTATGAATGTGAGCTGTATCCGGGTGTAAAAAAGGAACTGGCGCGGTTAAAGCAGGATGGCTATCAGATTGCAATGGCATCTTCGAAGCCGGAAAGCTCCTGTATGACGATCTTAAAGCACTTTGGGATCGATTCCCTGTTTGATGAAGTTGTGGGAGCAACGATGGATGGCAGCAGAGACAGCAAGATACAGGTATTAGAAGAAGCAATGCGAAGAATGGAGATCAAAGATCGTACGCGGGCAGTACTGATCGGAGACACCAGATTCGATGTGGACGGAGCGAAGCAGGCTGGTATGGACTGCATCGGAGTCAGCTATGGATTTGGCAGTGAAGAGGAACTGCTTTCGCATGGGGCAATCGCAGTCTGCCATACAATGAAGGAAGTGAGAGAATACATTGAACACGAGATCTAATGGAATGCGGCTCTGGGGTGTGATCTATCCGGTCGCATTGTATGTGGTGGTTACCAATATCGTGATGTTTCTGCTGAATCTGGTATGGAAGCAGACGGATGAGAATTATCTGATCTTTCATATCATTACGACAGTAGTTGCCTTCCCGGTGGTCCGGTCCTTTTATGTAAGACCGGAGAAAAAGGAAAACGTGGCATATCACTATATACGGTATCTGTTTCTTGCAGGCATGGGTGCAGCGGCAGCGGTTGTATTGAATAACCTGATCGCGCTTACACCGCTGCTGGAAGCATCCGGCACTTATCAGGAAGTATCTGCGGCATTGTATGGAAATACGATATTCTGGGAGATCCTTGCAACCGGAATCTTGACGCCGGTGATCGAAGAACTTCTGTATCGTGGTGTGGTATATCAGAGACTGCGCGAATGGCTTGGAATCGTACCGGCGGTTCTTTTATCGGCAGTGCTGTTTGGCGCGATGCATATGAATGTTGTCCAGTTTGTCTATGCGGGACTGATCGGACTTTTACTGGCTTATGTGAATGAGACATTCGGGCTGTCTGCATCGATTATGGTGCATGCCGCAGGAAATATCATCGGCATTGTACGGACAGAGACCGGATTCCTGTCCGCAGGAGGTTCCCGGATGAATTTCTGGATCGAAACAATCTTTGGATTACTTTTTGGAATCATCTGCCTCCTCTTCTTACTGTGGTCAAAACATACCAAATAAGTATGGAATATAATTAAAAAGGAGTAAAACAGAAGAACAAAAGAAGTAATTGAATTGTATATACAATTCAAAACCGATTGCTTGAAAAAGAGACTTTTGGAAAAAGTAAATTTGCTTTTTGAGAAAAACAGCAAATGAAATGTTTCTGAAACGTCTATTTTTTTTGAAAACAAAATAAATTGTATATACAAAATATAGTCACTGTTATATAGATTCTAATTATCAGACAATTAAATGAGAAAATGGTATTTAAGTGTTATTTACTTTCAAAAAAGCAGGGAGTATGCTAAGAACATAAAAAAGCAGCCTGTCAGGGGCGCGCAGACTGACGGGAATCTAAGATGACAGAAAGGAAGATACAATGGAAAAGCAGTTGAACGAAAGCAATGCAGTTGCACAGGGAATGTACGATCCATCCTTTGAACATGATAACTGTGGTATTGGTGCAGTAGTCAATATCAAGGGTATCAAGACACATGATACAGTTGCAAACGCCTTAAAGATTGTAGAAAACTTAAAACATAGAGCAGGTAAGGACGCAGAAGGAAAGACCGGTGACGGTGTTGGTATCTTATTACAGATCTCACACAAGTTCTTCTCAAAAGCAGTCAAGCCGCTCGGTATTACACTTGGTGGCGAAAGAGATTACGGAATCGGAATGTTCTTTTTCCCACAGGATGAGTTAAAGCGGAACCAGGCAAAGAAGATGTTTGAAGTCATCATTAAAAAGGAAGGTATGGAATTCCTTGGCTGGAGAGAAGTGCCGATCGATCCGACAAAGCTTGGACAGAAAGCAGTCGACTGCATGCCATATATCATGCAGGGCTTCGTAAAGCGTCCGGCAGATGTGGAAAAGGGATTAGACTTCGACCGCAAGCTGTATGTGGCAAGACGTGTATTTGAACAGTCCAACGATGATACCTATGTCGTTTCCTTATCGAGCAGAACGATCGTATACAAAGGAATGTTTTTAGTAGAGCAGCTTCGTCTGTTTTTCGCAGATCTTCAGGATCCGGATTATGAGTCAGCGATCGCAACCGTTCACTCCCGTTTCTCTACGAACACGAATCCGAGCTGGGAGAGAGCACATCCAAACCGTTTTATCGTACATAACGGTGAGATCAATACGATCAAGGGTAATGCCGATAAGATGCTTGCCCGTGAAGAGACGATGGAATCCGAGCACTTAAAGGGTGAATTACAGAAGGTTCTTCCGGTTGTCAATACAGAAGGTTCTGACTCTGCAATGTTAGATAACACCTTAGAGTTCCTGGTAATGAGCGGTATGGAGCTTCCGCTTGCTGTTATGATTATGATTCCGGAGCCATGGGCAAACAACAACACCATGTCCCAGAAGAAGAAAGACTTTTATCAGTATTATGCAACAATGATGGAGCCGTGGGACGGACCTGCATCGATCCTGTTTTCCGATGGTGATATCATGGGAGCAGTGCTTGACCGTAACGGACTTCGTCCATCCCGTTACTATATTACCGATGATGATTATCTGATCCTTTCTTCTGAGGTTGGTGTCTTAGACATCGATCCGACAAAGATCGTGGTGAAGGAACGTTTAAGACCGGGCAAGATGCTTTTGGTAGATACCAAGCAGGGCCGCGTGATCGACGATGATGAGTTAAAGGAAAAATACGCAGGCAGACAGCCATATGGTGAATGGTTAGACCGTAACCTGATCGAACTTCACGACTTAAAGATCCCAAACCAGCGTGTACCGGAATACACAAAGGAAGAGCGTCAGAGAATGCAGAAGGCATTTGGATATACCTATGAGTCAATGCGTGAATGTATCCTGACAATGGCAAAAAATGGTGGTGAGGGAACCGCTGCAATGGGTATCGATACACCACTTGCTGCATTAGCCGGTGACCACCAGCCATTATTTAACTACTTTAAGCAGTTATTTGCGCAGGTAACCAACCCGCCAATCGATTCGATCCGTGAGAAAGTCGTTACCTCCACAACCGTTTATATCGGAGAAGACGGTAACCTCTTAGAGGAGAACGCAAAGAACTGTCAGGTATTAAAGGTCAATAATCCGATCCTTACAAATACCGACTTAATGAAGATTAAGAATATGAAGGTAGAAGGATTTAAAGTCGTTGTCCTTCCAATCATTTATTATAAGAACACAAGCTTAGAAAAAGCGCTCGATCATCTGTTTGTAGAAGCAGACCGTGCTTACCGTGATGGTGCGAACATCCTGATCCTTTCCGACCGTGGTGTGGATGAAAACCATGTCGCAATTCCTTCCCTGCTTGCAGTATCCGGTTTACAGCAGCATCTCGTTAAGACGAAAAAGAGAACAGCCGTTGCCATGATCCTCGAATCCGGTGAGCCAAGAGAAGTTCATCACTTTGCTACACTGCTTGGTTATGGTGCATGTGCGATCAACCCATATCTGGCACAGGATACCGTAAAACAGCTCGTTGATGAGCACATGTTAGACAAGGATTATTATGCAGCGATCGATGATTACAATAAGGCGATCATCAATGGTATCGTAAAGATCGCATCGAAGATGGGTATTTCCACGATCCAGTCTTATCAGGGATCTAAGATCTTTGAGGCAATCGGTATTGATTCCGCAGTGATCGATAAATATTTTACAAATACGGTAAGCCGTATCGGAGGAATCACATTAGAGGATATTGCAGAGGATGTCAATGAGCTGCATTCGATCGCATACGACCCGTTAGGACTTGAGACAGACTTAACCTTAGACAGCAGAGGACGCCATAAGATGAGAAGCGGTGCAGATGCACATCTGTATAATCCGGCAACGATCCATCTGCTTCAGGAAGCTACCAGACGTGGCGATTACAAGCTCTTTAAGCAGTATACCGAACTGGTCAACGCAGAAGAGAAAAACGCAAATATCCGTGGACTGATGGACTTCAACTATCCGAAGAAAGGTGTTCCGATCGAGGAAGTAGAGAGCGTAGATTCCATTGTAACCAGATTTAAAACAGGTGCAATGTCCTATGGCTCGATCTCACAGGAGGCACACGAGACACTGGCAATCGCAATGAACCGTCTGCACGGTAAGTCGAACTCCGGTGAAGGTGGAGAAGATCCGGAGCGTATCGCAAGCAAGAACAGCCCGGTAAACCGCTGTTCCGCAATCAAACAGGTCGCTTCCGGACGATTCGGAGTTACCAGCCGTTATCTGGTCAGTGCAGATGAGATCCAGATCAAGATGGCACAGGGTGCAAAACCGGGTGAAGGTGGACATCTTCCGGGTAAGAAGGTATATCCGTGGATTGCAAAGACAAGATTATCCACACCGGGTGTTGCTTTGATCTCCCCGCCACCACACCACGATATTTATTCGATCGAGGACTTAGAGCAGCTGATCTTTGATCTGAAGAACTCCAACCGTGCAGCAAGAATTACGGTTAAGCTGGTATCTGAGGCAGGTGTCGGTACAGTCGCAGCAGGTGTTGCAAAAGCCGGTGCACAGGTTGTACTGATCTCCGGTTATGACGGAGGAACCGGTGCAGCACCGAGCAGCTCGATCCACAATGCCGGACTTCCTTGGGAGCTTGGTCTTGCAGAGACACATCAGACACTGATCATGAACGGACTTCGTAATAAGGTAAGAATCGAGACAGATGGTAAGTTAATGAGTGGACGTGACGTAGCAGTCGCAGCACTTTTAGGTGCAGAGGAATTCGGTTTTGCAACCGCTCCGCTTGTAACCTTAGGCTGTGTGATGATGCGTGTATGTAACTTAGATACCTGTCCGGCAGGAATCGCTACCCAGAATCCGGAGCTTCGTAAGAGATTTGCAGGCAAGCCGGAATATGTAGAGAACTTCATGCGTTTTATCGCAGAAGAACTCCGGGAATATATGGCGAAGCTTGGATGCAGAACGATCGATGAGATGGTAGGACGCAGTGATCTGCTCTGCATGCGGAAAGACCTCTCCGAGCGTGAGCAGGAGATCGATCTTTCTAAGATCTTAAACAACCCGTTTGCAGGTCCAAAGGAAAAGGTAACCTTCGATCCGAAGCATGTATATGACTTCGAGTTAGAAAAGACCAAGGATGAAACGGTTTTATTAAAACAGCTCTCAACAGCATTAGAGAAAAAACAGAAGAGAAGTATTGATGTAGAAGTAACCAATACCGACCGTTCCTTTGGTACGATCTTTGGTTCCGAGATCACAAAGAAATACGACGATACACTCGACGAGGATACCTTCATTGTAAAATGTAACGGTGCCGGTGGACAGAGCTTTGGTGCATTTATTCCAAAGGGACTGACCTTAGAGCTGGTCGGAGACAGCAATGACTATTTCGGAAAGGGTCTTTCCGGTGGAAAGCTTGTGGTATATCCGCCGGCAGGTGTGAAGTATAAAAAGGATGAGAACATCATCATCGGTAACGTAGCACTCTACGGTGCGACCAGTGGTAAGGCATTCATCAACGGTGTAGCGGGAGAACGTTTCTGTGTGCGTAACTCCGGTGCATCCGCTGTCGTAGAAGGTGTCGGTGATCACGGTTGTGAGTACATGACCGGTGGACGTGTCGTAGTACTTGGTAAGACCGGCAAGAACTTTGCAGCAGGTATGAGCGGTGGTATTGCTTATGTCTTAGATGAAGATAATGATCTGTATACAAGAATGAACAAGGAAATGGTATTCTCCGAAGAAGTTTCCAACAAATACGATGTTATGGAATTAAAGGAGATGATCAAGGAGCATGTTGCCCTGACCAATTCCGAAAAAGGTAAGGCAATCTTAGACAACTTCAGTGAGTATCTGCCGAAGTTTAAGAAGATTGTTCCATATGATTACAACCGTATGTTAATGGCGATCGTTCAGATGGAGGAGAAAGGTCTTTCTTCCGAACAGGCACAGATTGAAGCGTTTTACGCAAATACAAGAGGTTAAGGAGGGACGCGAAAATGGGAAAACCAACAGGATTTATGGAGTATGACAGAGAGAATGCGGCTGCGGTAGCACCAAAGGAGCGTATTAAGAACTTCAAGGAGTTCCACACCCCTCTTTCTCAGGAGAAGCAGCAGAGACAGGCTGCACGTTGTATGAACTGCGGCGTGCCGTTCTGTCAGGCCGGCATGAATATTATGGGCATGACAAGCGGCTGCCCGTTACACAATCTGGTTCCGGAATGGAACGATCTCGTATATACAGGTAACTGGGAGCAGGCATATAACCGCCTGAAAAAGACGAACAACTTCCCGGAATTTACTTCCCGCGTATGTCCGGCACTCTGCGAAGCAGCATGTACCTGTGGACACTGGGAAGATCCGGTAACCTGTAAGGCAAATGAGCATGGTATCATTGAAAATGCCTACGAGAAGGGCTATGCAGCAGCAAAGCCGCCAAGAGTACGTACCGGAAAAAAGGTGGCAGTCATCGGTTCCGGTCCATCCGGACTTGCAGCAGCAGACCAGCTCAATAAGCGTGGTCATTCGGTAACTGTGTATGAGAGGGATGACCGTGTCGGTGGACTTTTGATGTATGGTATTCCGAATATGAAGCTCGAGAAATGGGTCATTGACCGTAAGATCAACATTATGAAAGAAGAAGGCGTGGAGTTTATCACGAATGCCAATGTCGGTAAGGACATCAAGCCTGCGAAGCTGTTAAAGGAATATGACCGTGTCATCTTAGCCTGTGGTGCAAAGAATCCAAGAGACATCAAGGCTCCGGGCAGAGACGCCAAGGGAATCTATTTTGCGGTAGACTTCTTAAAAGCAACGACAAAGAGCCTGTTAGACTCTGACTTAAAGGATAACAAGTACATCTCTGCAAAGGGCAGGAAGGTCGTGATCATCGGTGGTGGAGATACCGGAAACGATTGCGTCGGAACATCCATCCGTCATGGTGCAGCTTCTGTTACCCAGCTTGAGATGATGCCAAAGGCACCGGATACCCGTGCGGAGAACAATCCATGGCCGGAGTGGCCGAAGGTCTGCAAGACCGATTACGGTCAGGAAGAAGCGATTGCGGTATTTGGACATGATCCACGTATCTATCAGACAACCGTGAAGGAATTTTTAAAGGATAAAAACGGGAACCTCTGCGGTCTTAAGGTAGTAAAGCTTGAGAGTAAAAAGGACGAGAAGACCGGACGCATGCAGATGGTCGAAGTCCCTGGTTCAGAAGAGAAGATGGATGCAGATCTGGTGCTGATCGCAGCAGGATTCTTAGGAACAGAAGAGTATATCTCTAAGGCATTCGGTTTGGAGATGACTGCCAGAACAAACGTGGCAACAGCGGAAGGACACTATAAGACAAATGTAGAGAATGTCTTTACCGCCGGCGATATGCACAGAGGCCAGTCACTCGTTGTCTGGGCAATCCGTGAAGGCCGTGAGGTCGCACGTGAGGTAGACGAGAGTCTGATGGGATATTCTTATCTGTCTGTCCAGTAAGAGAATAAGATGACACCCTGTAGTTGTAAAAATGATAAATAAGCAGATATGCGGTAGTTTATATGGCCTGATATTGGAATATACAATATCAGGTCATATTTTTGTCTAAAGCTGTTCCCTCTGAGTCCAAAATTAGTTTATCACTTCAATCCGGGACAGGAATGCCCCCGGAAATGTCGAAAACCGGAAGTCAGGGTGCAGAAACCGGAGGAAAGAAGCTGAAAAATGCCCCTAGCCAAAGCAAAAAACAGAACTTTGGTGCATAAATGACAATACAGCAGGAGAATGTGACAGCAGATTTGTGTACAGCAGATGAAAAATACATGATATAATAATTTCGGAAGTTTGAAGAACGGAGAAATTATTATATATATATGCTATCAGAACTCTGACGGGTTCGAAAATATAGGAATACAACGTGAAGAAAGGATTCTATACATGAAGAAAAAGGCAGTATTTTTTGATATTGATGGAACACTTTGGGATGAGAAGTCCTGGATCCCGGACAGTACCAGAGAAGCAATCAGAAAGTTAAAGGAGAATGGACATCTGGCATTTATCTGTACCGGAAGAACAAAAGGCTTTGTCCGGGATGAAAATCTGCTGTCGCTTGGCTTTGATGGGATCATCGCCGGCTGTGGCACGTATATCGAATATAATGGAAAACAGTTATATTATCACAGATTAGAGAATAAAGTAGTTGCAAATGCATTGCAGGTCATGAAGGACTGCAAAATGATCGTGATCTTAGAGGGACGTAAACATCTGTATCTGGATGCCGAGCAGTTTGCGGGCAATGCATATGCCGAGAAATTAGCGCGTGAACTTGGAGATGATCTGCTAAGGATCAGCGGGAATGAGAACCGGTGGGAAGTCAGTAAGTTTTCTGCGGCAGCCATTGATGAATCTTATTTTAAGGCAAAAGAACTGTTAGCAGATGATTTTGACTGTCTGATCCATGGAATGCATGCGATCGAGTTTGTACCGAAGGGCTTTTCGAAAGCATCTGGTATTCAAAAGGCGTGTGAATTGTTAGATATTGACCGGGAGGATACCTATGCATTTGGTGATAGTGTCAACGATCTTGATATGCTTTCCTATGTGGCGCATGGAATTGCCATGGGAAATGGGACAGACGAAGCAAAGCAGACCGCAGAACATGTAACCAGTCCGTTAAAAGAAGATGGGATCTATCATGGGTTAGAGCACTACGGTCTGATCTAATTATAAAAAAAGTATTAAAACATAAAAAACAGCACAAAATGAGAAAAAACGAGAAAACAAGAGAAAAAACGAGATAACAAGAGCATACGACAGAAAAGGCAGAAAAAAATAAATTTGCACAATGCCGCCTAAGAAACTATTATATGACTATCGGTTAGCACTCGAAGAAAATGAGTGCTAATAACAAAGAAATAGCATAAAATAGAATGACTGCAAAAGGAGGAACTATTCATGAAATTAGTACCATTATCAGACAGAGTTGTATTAAAACAGTTAGAGGCAGAGGAAAAAACAAAATCAGGAATTATCCTTGCAAGTGCTGCTCAGGAGAAGCCACAGGAAGCAGAAGTAATTGCAGTAGGACCTGGCGGAGTCGTTGATGGAAAAGATGTTACCATGCAGGTAAAAGAAGGCCAGAAGGTTATCTATTCCAAATATGCCGGAACAGAAGTGAAGTTAGACGGCACAGAGTACATCATCGTAAGACAGAATGACATCTTAGCGGTTGTAGAATAGAAGAAACCGGATAAGGTGAATAGAAGCATAATTAAGAAAATAAATCCCTGAGGTGTTTTGGGGATCAATGAAAATAAAATCTGGAAAGAGGTAGAGATTTATGGCAAAGGAATTAAAATACGGATCAGAAGCAAGAGCAGCATTAGGTGCTGGTGTAGATAAGTTAGCAAACACAGTAAGAGTTACAATCGGACCAAAAGGAAGAAACGTAGTACTTGATAAGTCCTATGGCGCTCCACTTATTACAAACGACGGTGTGACGATCGCAAAAGAGATCGAGTTAGAAGATCCATTTGAGAATATGGGCGCACAGCTGGTAAAAGAAGTTGCAACCAAGACAAACGATGTTGCCGGTGATGGTACAACAACTGCAACTGTTTTAGCACAGGCAATGGTTCAGGAAGGTATGAAGAACTTAGAGGCAGGTGCAAACCCGATCATCTTAAGACGTGGTATGAAGAAAGCAACCGATAAGGCAGTAGAAGCAATCGTTGCAATGTCTGCAAAAGTAAACGGCAAGGATCAGATCGCAAAGGTAGCATCCATTTCTGCCGGTGATGAAGAAGTTGGTAACATGGTAGCAGATGCAATGGAGAAGGTTTCTAACGATGGTGTTATCACAATCGAAGAAAGCAAGACCATGCAGACAGAGCTTGACTTAGTAGAAGGTATGCAGTTTGACCGTGGATACTTATCTGCATATATGTGTACCGATATGGATAAGATGGAAGCAGTTTTAGATGATCCATATATCCTGATCACAGATAAGAAGATCAGCAACATTCAGGAGATCCTTCCATTATTAGAGCAGATCGTTCAGTCCGGCGCAAGACTTCTGATCATTGCAGAGGATATCGAAGGCGAAGCACTTACAACTCTGATCGTAAACAAATTACGTGGTACCTTCAATGTGGTTGCTGTTAAGGCTCCTGGATATGGTGACAGAAGAAAAGCAATGTTAGAAGATATCGCAATCTTAACCGGTGGCCAGGTAATCTCCGAAGAGTTAGGTCTTGAGTTAAAAGACACAACTATGGATCAGTTAGGACGTGCAAAATCTGTTAAGGTTAAGAAAGAGAATACAGTTATCGTTGATGGTGAAGGCGATAAGGCAGAAATCCAGGCAAGAATCAGCCAGATTAGAAGCCAGATCGAAGAGACCACATCTGAGTTCGATAAAGAGAAATTACAGGAGAGACTTGCAAAATTAGCAGGTGGTGTAGCTGTTATCCGTGTTGGTGCTGCTACAGAGACAGAGATGAAAGAAGCAAAGCTTCGTATGGAAGATGCATTAAATGCAACAAGAGCAGCAGTAGAAGAAGGAATCATCGCAGGTGGTGGATCTGCTTATATCCATGCTTCAAAGGAAGTTGCAAAGCTTGCTGATACCTTAGAGGGTGACGAGAAGACCGGTGCAAAGGTTATCTTAAAGGCATTAGAGGCACCATTATATTATATCTCTGCAAACGCAGGATTAGAGGGCGCTGTTATCATCAATAAGGTAAGAGAGTCTGAGCCTGGTATGGGATTCAATGCTGCAACAGAAGAGTACGTAAACATGGTAGACGCAGGAATTCTTGATCCGGTTAAGGTAACAAGAAGTGCTCTGCAGAACGCTACATCTGTAGCATCTACACTGCTTACTACAGAGTCTGTAGTTGCAAATATCAAAGAGGATGCACCTGCAATGCCGGCAGGAAATCCTGGAATGGGAATGATGTAATTCATTACCGAAAACAGAAAAGAGCTGCCCGTCACGTTTGTGACGGGCAGCTCTTTTGTAGTATAGGATTCGGGTATCAAAAGATGTTTTTAATTTTGTAATTGACAAAATGCACAAAAGATGT
>OBLI01000482.1_pt1 | contig 42139 bp, 31 predicted proteins | sample 1519701 | NCBI WGS metagenome assembly OBLI01 (sample SAMEA3663005, study PRJEB22513) | pig gut metagenome | biome: pig gut; feature: pig-associated habitat; material: faeces | place: France | collected 2012
GGTTTTTCCGTAAGTTGAAACTCATCGGTAAAGTCCAGATTTGCCGCATCCTCCAATAGTTCCAGGCGCAAGGCTGAACAGAATGCCGGATGCCACTGCAGCTTTTGGGACTTTTTCTGATTCTCCTGTTGATTCTTCGTTTGTTCTTTTTCCAAATGTTCTCCTTATATTATATGTGGTTTTTGCTTTTATTTCAACGCACAAAAATTGCAGACTGTTAAACCCTGACCGTCAAACTCAGACCGTCAAAACCTGACCGTCAAAGGCACATCAAAGTTCACATCTTTCACTTATACAACAAAACAAATGGAATTTCTGGCAGGAACTGCCACTGAAAAAAGATATGTTTACTATACCATATGTTTATGACCGCTGCAAGAAAAACATCCCGAGCTGGAAAAACCAAAAGCCATGCAATGGAAAAATCCAATACTGCATGGCTTTACAAATTTGATTTTACACCACAGGGATTACATAACCTGCCTGCTTCATTTCTTTTGTAAAATCATCGACAGACATTCCTGCTTTCTCTGCACCTGTTTCCACGGGGATGATCCCATCCTGCACCAGGGATGCATATGCACGAATCTGTCCTTCGCGCTGACCTTCGCGCTGGCCTTCAATTCTGCCCTCTCGCTGACCTTCCACGCGTTCCTCATTCAATTCATCTGCCATCAAAACACGTAATGCCTCACACATGATCCTTTCACTTCCTTTCCATTTTTGCACTTTCTCCATGTAACTGTTTACAATGACCTGCAACACAACATCCGCAAGATCCTTTTCCCTCTCTGCAAATGCACCGACCTCTAACAAATATTGCCTCATCAGAAAAACAGTTCAGAGCAAATAAAATAAAATTTCCTGTTTGCATACTCTCCAAAAAGAGGTATTATATAGAAAAACACAGGAGGTATTCAAATGAAAGCACATAAATATTGGTCCCTTGGTGCATTGGCAACCATGATCGGAACTATCTATACCGGCTATAAAAATATGAAATCAGCTCACAAATATTTTGCCTGCAGTTCTCTTCTCTGCATGATTATGGCTATCTACTCTGGTCATAAAATGCTTTCTGCAAAATCCAGGAAAAAGAAAGACTCTGTTTCTCAAGAATCCGCAGAATAATTGAAATTATAGATGTTTTTACCCATACATACTACATGGCTTTACAAAATGATTTTATACCGCAGGGATTACATAACCAGCCTGTTTCATTTCTTTTGTAAAATCATCGACAGACATTCCTGCTTTTTCTGCACCAACTTCCACTGTAATGATTCCATCCTGTACCAAAGTTGCATATGCACGAATCTGGCCTTCTCGCTGACCTTCCACGCGTTCTTCATTCAATTCATCTGCCATTAAAACACGTAATGCCTCACACATTGTCTGTTCACTTCCTTTCCATTTTTGCACTTTCTCCATGTTACTGTTTACAATAACCTGAAGCACAACATCCGCAAGATTCTTCTCCCTTTCCTCAAATGCACTGACTTCTAACAAATACTGTCTCATCAATGTTTCGTCCAGATGATCCGTCAATGCTTTTAGCTGTACATGCATATCTGTGTCCAATTCCGATGACACAATGATCTGCACCGGAAACATCACACTATAGATATAATAAATCCCTGCTGTTTCTTTTTTACATTCATACCCGGATCTTTCCAGTTCCTGCATCAGCTTCACCGGTTTACGATCACGAATCAGTGTAATGGTAATCTCCTCTGCCGGAATCTCATTCACATGATTTGGTAATACTTTATACAAACACGCATACGCAATCGCCTTGTAAAAAGTATCAATATTCAACTCATCCATTGGAGATTTATATTCAAAAATATTATACTTTCGAAAGATCTTCCCGATTTCATTTTTTATCCTGCAGTTTTTCTTTACTTTGACAACCGTGCAGTCAATCTGCAAAGGTTTTTCCGTAAGTTGAAACTCATCGGTAAAGTCCAGATTTGCCGCATCCTCCAGCAGTTCCAGGCGCAATGCCGAACAAAACGCCGGATGCCACTGCAGCTTTTGGGACTTTTTCTGATTCTTCTCCTGTTGATTTTTCGTCTGTTCTTTTTTCAACTGTTCTCCTTTTATTATATGTAACTTTCACGCTTTTTTCAACGCACAAAAATTGCAGACTGTTATATATATGTTAAAATTCACATAGTTCATTTATACAACGAAACAAATGGGATTTTCGGCAGAAACTGCCTCTGAAAAAAGATATGTTTATTATATCATATGTATACACTCGTTGCAAGAAAAAACACGCAATGCGATATTCTCACATTGCGTGTTTTCTGTCAATCCAGATTAAATAATGGCATACATAAAATCGTTACATTTGCAGACGCAGTCGGCGTTTTCTTAACTGTTGTCCCTCCGGCATCAAACTGCGCATATGTAGATAATCGAAATGAAACACTTCCACCTGCAACTACATCTTTATATGGTACAAACATTGTGTAAACCTTTCCATCTTCCGTTGGATTTACAATATACCCCTTTGATCCACTATACAAAAGTTCGGTATTATCTTCTCCCTCAATCAATACATTCTTAATGCTATCTTTTTCCCCATCTTTGTATAGAAGCAAATAATGTTTCTTTTCTTTTCCTCCATTTGATTTTTGTGTATCAGTTATCCGAAATTTTACCTTGACATATTTTTCACCATTTTTTGTTATGACATTTCCGTCCACAGCCTGTTCTTTTCCTGACTGTGTTGCTATATCTTCATCATAATCAAGATAAAGGTATGATACCCCATTTTTTCCGGTTGTATCAGCATTTTCTATTTGAATTACAGGCTTTTCCTCCGGCACGCGGTATGCAGAGATCATGGTATTTACAAAAAGTTTTACTTCCTCATCTTCCAAAACAGCATCCGAAGTATGCCCGGAACCTGTATATGTAATATTTCCCTTATTATAAATAAAAAAATTGTTCCGGCTATCCTGCTTTCGTCCATTAAAACTATTATCCGTAAGATTATACCATACGTTTACATCTCCACCCTTTTCCGGTTCGAGATCTAGCTGATAATTTTGTGGGTGCGTTTTAGCGACCTTAAATTCATCCGAAAGTTTGTATGGATAATTCGTTATCTGTCCTCTATTGGTAATATGTATCGTCCACGTATATACCGGCCATCCTACTGGCAAATTAGTACTGGTTCTATCATACCGAAGACTCTCAGCATCCAATCCATCCGCAAAAGAAGAAATATACTTGTTTAAATGTTCGCGTTTAGAAATCACATAGGAAAGATTTCTGGTAGAATTATCAATAAATTCATTTACATTTTCCCAATCTGTTCCTAACGTATTACCATCTACCTCATAATTTGTAAGCCGGTCAAAAACAGTTTTCTGTAAACCGGATGGAACAAGAGAAATCTGTTGATTATTCTGCATGGTTCTGGAATAAGATTTCTTATATTTATCACCTGATTTATTGTAATATGCACGACGTTGTCCGGAAACCGTTCTCAGCCATGGCTCATAAGCAAATTCTCCTGATTCATTATATACAAGATCATGGCTTAAGATCACACTCTTTCCCTGTGCAATAAAATCTTTTAATCCATCTACAAAAGCCTTATCACTGGTAAAGCCTGCAGAATCCCTGAATCCGAGTATAATCATATCATACTGTGCCAAAAACTCTTTCCAGTTTTCTCCTGCCGTCTCAACCTCTTTCTCATTATTGTGCGGAAACAAAGTTCTCCAGTCTCTGTTATTCAGAAACTGAATATTTACATTAAACTCCTTAACCGGTTTCAGATATGTCTCAAATTTCTTTGCATTCGCTTCCTGTGCATTGGATAAATTATCTATTTTCCTGCTAGAAGAAGTATAATCAATGACAGGATTATATGTTCCTGTAACATCAACTTTCTTTGTCGTATAGTATAACAAACGATCTTTTTCATTATTCATATCCTTCACCGGACACATCTGCAATACATTCAGTTTTTCTGTCTTATCCTGATTTAAAACTGCTGTATAATCAATCGCACTGGAACGCATATATGGATTGTCATCCGCATGTACCTCCAATTTCCATGGAATAATTCCCTGCTGAGATGCCGGAATAGATACCTGCACATAATATATTTTATTTGCTTCAAGTTTATATCCCCCGCTGCTTCCAAGTGATTCGCCAGAACAGTTTGCATTATCATATATGTTTACACTTCTGGATACTTCACCAGCTTCAAGCTGTAGCAGTTTTCCTTCCGAATTATCTTTTACCTTGCCTGAAAATTTCCACCCTTCTGCCGATAAACTATATGCATCAGGAGCAGCATATCCCATTGCAATGTTTGTATTCACAACTTCTGTCTGCTCTTTTAAAGACCCTCCATACACACCGTCCCCATTCATATCCTGATTCATATAAACGCGATATTTTTTAGATGCATCTCCCAGAATATGAAACGCGTAAGTAAGTGTTGCTGTTCCATTTTCATTTTTAGGGCTATAAACTTCCTGCTCAATTACCCCGGAAGCATTGGCTGTATTTTTGGACGTATAATCATATTCTACCGGATACCCCTCAACACTCTCAAACACCAGCCTGCACCGTTCATACCCAAGTGCCTGCTTCATTTTACCTCCATTAATGTATCCATGAATAAACCGGTTTTCACTTCCCTTATAATTCGTTGTATCCTTCCAGTTCATCAGATCATACAATTTCGAATTCTGATCAACTTTCCCGGTATCAACCACCAGGCTTTTCGCATTTTTATCTACCTTATAGAGGTTTTCATCAAAAACCACCGGCTTTCCCGCACGCATGAAACTTTCCAGTTCCAGCATTTTTTTAAGTGTTATGTCATTCCCGGAATAACGTGTCTCATATTTTGTCTGTTCAAATTTTGCAACCGCCAGTTTATTAGCTTCTCCGTCCTTCGCATTTTTCTCTGTAACAATCCGGTCTCCGGTCGATGTATAAATCAGATTTCCTAAACTCGTGTCATTATACCCATCTTTTCCGTTTGTCTCATCCTGATTGGAACCAATAATGATAAGATCATATTTTGCCGTCAGATCATCGGAACTTTCTGTTGTCAGCACTTTATTCTTCTCATAGGTATAAGTTCCTACACTGCCAATAAACTGATAACTTGTCATGGTATCGATTTTCAGATAATTCGGATCATCCATCCATGAATCATTTGTTACACCTTTCGGCTTATACCAGCCGAAAATTGACTTATAATATTTTTTCCAGGCAGCATCCTTTTCTTTGCTTCCATCGTAAATAAACGAATCACATGGCTGAATCTCTAAAATACGAATACTCGGTTTATATCCATCCTGCGACAGAATATAATGCACAGCCTCTAAATTCTTAACAGAATCCGGGCGTTTCCCATTTACATATTCATAATAGTCAAAAACAGAACTGTTTTTATTATTTGCCCATAGTCCCATGTCTTTATTTTCGTAAATTCCACCTCCATTAATCAAATCCTGCAGAAGTGACTTATCTCCATGATATGTATAAATTTTGTCAAAGACATTATATCCACCACTATTAATATTCCAATATCTCGCTATTTCTGATAAATCTGCCCCCGACTTTGGATGATATTGAAAAGTCCTGTTTTCCCACTCCATCTTCAGAGTATCATTTTCCGCTTTATCATAATATAATTTTTCCGATCCATCGCCGGCTTTTTTCGTTGTAAGATCATCCATAAAAGTATTGCAGAAATACGTTGGATCAAATATCAGATTCATTAATGTAAGTTTATAAACATTAAGCTCTTTTCCCCCACTTAAAGCTGCCATATCCATAATCAATGCTGCCGGATTATCTCCACCCATGCGCCTCGTTATGGCAATTGTCTCCTTACAGGTCAGATCATGGTCTTTAAAATATGTTATTGTATTTTGATTTGTATCTGCTGCGTTTTCATTTAAAAAATGATATACTCCTACCAGCCCCGGACATGCCCGGCCATCATGCAGATAAATCAAATCTGCCGTATCAATCAACTCCATATTCTTTTCTTCGGCAAGCATTTCCGGAGTTAATGTAATTACCTGTGTATGAAATCCATTCGGATTTTTTTCCGAACATGACTCCGCATTGAATACATTTTTAATAAATACATCCTGATTGACGTATTCTTTTGTATGACAGGTAAATCCATCATCTCGTTTCATCCAGATTTTATTCACACTGTAATCGGTGTCTGCTTTTTCTTCCGTTGTCACCCATTTATAATTTCCCTGCTTTTCTCCGCAATAGCGCATATACAGCCGATTGGATGCCTGTTCTTTTTTTATTTTTGTCTGATATTTATCAGGAATACTGTTGTAGGCATACCAGCCGGTTTCATAGATTTGAAAATCTCCGGTTCCATCTGCAACTTTTTCAAAATATCCATTTGCACTATATCCGTTTTGTATCCAGTTATTTGTATCATATCCGGTTGTATCATACCCGTTTTTAAACTCCCGAACCATGTAATCATCATGTTTTGCATTGACATTATAAGGTGTATCGGATGGAATTTCCTCATAAAAAGCTTGAAGTGTTTCTTCTTTCTTTTTAAAAACACCATCCAGTGTTGACCCGGAAAATACCCAGTCTACCTGACTGAAATTTCGATTTGCCCGATCCATATCCACCGGCTCACACCCCGGAATAAAATAACCAAATTGTGCCTGATCCAGTGTCGGCACAATCTCCAGAACCGTAAACGGATTTTCAGCACTTCCCAGGTCTGCCTCCTGCTTTTTTTCAGAAAGATCTTCCTGTTTTGTTGTCCACTTATTCAATGCACCCGCAAGAGCGGAAAAACCTCCGCCTTCTGTCACTATTCCTACAAACATGCATAAACATAATACTACCGCAATGATGCGTTTCTTTTTACTGTTCATCTTAATGCCTCTCCTGTTTTATGAAACCGGCTGCCACTCATTTCCACACTGTAAATATGTTTTACCGTTATATGTTGCTGTCACCTGCATATTTCCATTGGAATCTTTCACACGCTTATAAACAATTTTTGTTCCATCCATATGGTATAACTCTGTTGTATTTCCCTCTTTATCTCCAAGGATTCCGCTTCCGTCATTATAATATTTACTAAAGTCTGAGAGCGGAATGAACGAACCATCCGCTGTCGGCTGTCCATCCTTTTTGGTATTAATCTGCTGTGCTTCTACCGTAAATTCTTTTATTAAATTTTCCATAACATTGCCATTCCGATCTTTCACACCGACAACAAATTTTACTTCCTGCTGTGTTTCCGCCTTTGTCAGAAATGTTATGGTATTTCCGGAAATCGTTGCGGACACCGGTGAATTATCCGGTTCTTTTTTCACTATATAAACCGTATAATCACCCTCTAACATTCCTTTTATATTAATCGTGATTGTATCCGGCTGATTCTGCGTGAGGAAAAAACGATTCTGTCCCATTGGTACATTTGGAATGACAATAGAAGGATCTATGAAACTAAGCATCAGGTTAACCGTACCACCTTTGGTTCCATCCGTTTTCATCCAGTCCATATGAAGGATCACGGTATCCGGCTGATCCTTTGCATCCGCCTCAACACTTGCAATCTGCACGCGGTAAGTCATCGTATTGCCACGGGTTTCCTGCGTAAGTGTAATCCCCTGCTCCCTTAATTCCTCTTCATTGGTCACATACCATTCTTCTTTCCCATTTCCGATCGTTAAATTTCCGGATGCACCATCATTATAAATTCCGTTCATATAAATATTGAAAGAATCTCCACGGTTTACCCGAAGATTACTGTTTGTTACATCCTGATCCTGCGATACATCTGTACGAAGCAGACGGACATAGGAAAGTTCTCTGGCTCCTGCCTCCGGGAACGAAAATGTCTTACTGTCCTCATAACTTTTTCCACTTGAAGGCACTGTCGTGACTGCACGCACCGTATAAAGTGTTTTCGGAGTTTCCGGACGTGGAATTCTTACACTGTATTTCAATGTCGTATCACTGCATTCCGCAGTTGTGTAAGGAGATAAAAATACACTCAGAACCGGACTGCAGGTAACATCCGGCGTCAATAACCCCAGGTCACTCTCCGGTTCAAAATTTTTCCCCGTAATCGTAACTGTTGCTGACACATAATTACCAACACCTGCATTCGTGTCCATCTCACTTAATGTAAGTCTCGAAACACTTTTAACCAACACCCGTCCTTTTGCTGTACGTTCTCCGTTTTTTGATCCGATCGTACTGACCGCTGTTGCAAGAATCGTCAGATCATTCACTTCATTTTTACCAACAACCAGATTTCCGGTATTTGCATCTATTGTGGTATCCGGATCAGAATTTCCACTCATCCGCCAAAGCACACTTCCTGCGGATGGCGTACCATCTTCTTTTTTGACAACTGCGGTAAACGGTGGCATTGTTGTCCCCTGCCACATAGAAACACGTTCCGGTGTCAGCGCAATATCAACCTTTTCTTTCTGATCATCAAGTACCTCATCCCGGAAATAATCATCCGCATTCGAACTGAGTTTATCCAGAATATCATTTCTCATAAAAAAAGTATTCGAAGTTTCATATGTTTTTTTCCCATTATCCATTTTCAGGGAAACTGTAACCTCCCGGTCGCTCTTTAGCTTTGTCAGATCCACAGAAAAAGATTTTACAAACTCCGAAATTACTTCCGGTTTTTTTGCCTCCGTAATAACCTTCACTCCCGAAGCATCCAGCCCATAAGTATCATATTTGTACAACAACCGGTCATTATCCTTATCTTTGTAGACCGATATGATACGATACTCCACCGATCCATCTTCTTTTGCCACATGATTATAGACAAACAGTGTTGAAGTATTGGTCGGATTCTCTGTATCTGGCAGCCCAAGACCATTTGTTGCCCCAACGATCAGGTTCTCAAGCCTGTTTACAGTCATCTGTGCCTCACTCTGTAACGTTGTTTCACCACTGGTTCTGCCATATAGTTTTAGTCCAAAGAAAAAAAATCCGAAAATAGCCGATGCAACAATCACAAATATTGCAATGCTGACCAGCAATTCAATTAAGGTCAATCCCCGATTATCCATCCTCTTTTTTTTCATCTGCCAATCACCTCACAACTGTATGTTTCCCTGTTTCCGGAGAAAGTGTAATGTTCCATTCCCGGCTGCCCTGTGTAATTGTGATTCTGTCACAATATAAAACAGTTATTCCATCCGCAGCATAACGTGACTGATAAGTCGTTTCGTCTGCTGATGTACTCACCGAAGCCTTTACTCCCGAAAACGCCCCGGAACTTCTGTCATAAGTCAGAATTAACGGTATATCTTTTGCATCAGCTTCCGCTTTGTCTTCTCTGGTGTGATAAGTCAGAGTAAACTTTCCATCCAGAATAACATCCGCTGCATAGGATGTCATAAGGACATAATGTTCTCCCTGGTATTTAATTTCCATCCATGCATTGGTTTTTGAAAGTGCCTGCACACGGGTTTCAGACAATGCCTGATCGATCTGTTCTACCGCTTTTTTGGATTTCCATGTAGCGCTCGAATATACTCCGACGACCATTCCTGTCGCAACCACCGCCATAATCGCAATCACAACCACAAGCTCAATTAGTGATAATCCCCTGTCATCCTTCAACCAACATCTCTCCTCTACTGCTTAGACCAGTTACTGTAGGCAATATAGTCATCAAAACTGATTGCACCTTTTATAATTTTTGTACCTTCTGCCGTTCCTGTCAGATAGTTTTCTCCTGCAACCAGATAGTCTGCCGCCCGCATTTTATCCTCATTGGTGATGGCCAGTGCCTCTGCCGCCAGAGATGCATTTGCCTTCAATGCAACCTGTTTCGTGATCAACACGTCTTTTCCTGCAAGGATCATCCCCTCAAAATCCGCATCAACCGTAACATTTCCGGACGCTATAATAACATGCACATCCGAATCACTGCCATCCCATGTATAATCACCATTCACAACAATTGCTGCATTTGCTTTTTCATCCGAACGGAATACTTTCTTTGTGCCGTTTGGAATCGTATATTTTGCATCTCCGCCAACCATTGGAAGTACGAGATTATTATAGACACTGCGATTCTTTTCCGCGTATGTCAGTGTATCGTAATCTCCGGTATCCCCCAGAAGCTTGTGCCGCAGGGCTGCATATCGCTCCTGCAGATTCATCTGCTCGGTTTTTAATTCTGCCGTCTTTTGTGTATCCACCTGTGTGCATCGTCCGACAAGAAACCGTGTATTTTCCTGCTCCTGCTTTGCCGGTACCAGAACACTTCCATTATAATAAAACTGAAAACTGTCCGGCGTCTGATTTAAAAAGTCATCAGAATATGTAATACTGGTATTATAATGATCACTGTTTACACGGTTATTTAACACATCCTGATGCGCATCCTGATACGTTTTTCCATATGCAGCGGCATCATTTGCATTATCAAATACAAGGAAGAAATAAATTACAGGGACCCCACCATTTCCGTCAAGTGTTGCCATACGATATACTTCTCTCTGAATTCCCACAACTCCACGATTTTTCAGTTCTCCCGGAATCTGTCCCGGTGTTCCATCCTCAGATGTAATAAAATATTCTGCCGGAACATGCTGTGCATCAAACACCTGCCCCTGAGCAAGTTCCTCACAGGCACTGTTATATACATCCTCCGTCATCGGATTCACTCCGCCAAAATTTGTTCCCGCAGCTATATACTTTCCCGGAACAAGGTATGCTCTCTGATCAGATTTTAATGAAATGGACTCCCCCATCATTACATCTGCATTGTCTGTATTGTTCTTCGTTGCGCCAACATAAGCATTTCCTGCAATCATCAGACTTGTCACACCGCTCAAATCCAAAGTTACATCTTTTCCATTGATCAGAAAAGCACTGGAAACTGCGGCCGGATTGTTCGTACACTTCTCTGTAAATGCCTGTTCATCCACAAATACCGATGATCCAAATGCAGACGCCAGATTTCCAAATGCGCGTACTTCCCCATTTAAGGAAACGTCAGGTCCGCTGCTTCCCTGTTTTTCCAATACCAGATCGTTTGCCAGATACGTTTTTATCTGGTTACCGATGGTAACCTGTGAGGAATCCACGCACAATTCATCAAACCACAGTTCCGGCAATGCCACAGAAGATCCGATTCCCGAAGATGCCTCTTTATTTTCCGAAACACTCACGGAAGAACCATTATATACACGCACAGACTCTCCTGCAATAAACCGGTCTGCACTGTCCGCCGGAGATAATGTCACAGAAGAATTATTAATGTCCGCTCCATCGGAACCAAAGTAAGCACTTCCGCTGACTTCTGTATGGACGGCTCCCGTAATCTGTGTCTTTTCACTTGCCACAAGTGCATACGACAGCAGATTCGGCATGGTCGATTTTTGTGAATAATCAATCGGCGGACAGGAAAGTGTAATATCGGTCGTTATATTTGTCATATAATTCTGCTGATCAATATACGTAACACTCAGATTCTTGATTGTATAAGACCCATCCAGGGAATTGGAATTTAATACCTGCATTCCATCGGTAGATATAATTTCCAGTTTCTTGGCTCCGTCTTTCACTTTATCAGAAACAAAATCCTGCAAATGTGTCAGGCTGTAATGAAGTGTAGAAGGTCCCGTAAATGTTTTATTTTTTTCCTCCAGCTCCTCTGTCAGCTGTTCTCCAAAAATATTAATATACGTAGATTTACGTCCCTGTGCATCTGTCTTTCCATAATTCTCTAACGTCTGCCGGTATGCTTCTCCCACGGCATTGGAAATATCAAGACTAAGACCGGAACGAATCTCATCCATCACTGCCTCTGCTCCATAAAAGTTTTTCTGGGAATGCAGATTGACATATTTCATACGGTAATTCATCAGACTGAGTGTCAGCAGGGTAACCACAAGAATCCCTATGATTGCCATAACTGCAATCACAAGGATAATTGCCGATCCTCTGTTATTCTGTTTTCGTACCCGTAAGTGTTGCGAGCGGTTCTGTTTTCGACGTATCATCATTTTTATATACCTTTATCTCTACATCATAGATTTTTGTTATACTCTTTGCATCAGTCAGATTTCCAGTTTCCACTCCAAGCTGTTGTCTTGCATCTTTGCCAGATTTTATCAATACTCCATTTTGCAGATATCGAAGCTGCAGCTGACTGTCCGCATCACTTTCCGAAGCGGTCAGATTAGTCACAAGTTTTGTAACCACAGGTGTGCCTGTTGTTCCTTCATCGACATCAACCTGAACAGAATATCTGTTTTTCTGTAATAGTTCTGCGTCTTTTTCCTGCCGGACCAGATAAACTTTAACCGGAAGATTATCCGGATTCTTTACCTCGATTTCTTCTCTCGGTGCAAGAACAGAATCATTATTGTACAATGGGTTAAAAAAGATAAACACATTTTCCAGAACATTTTTTTCTTTCGCGGAATCCACGTTCTGGTAATTATCATATATACTCTGTCTTGCTTTCTGCAAATCCCCATTATAATATACCGAAGCATATACCGCAATGTCTTTGCTCTGATCATTCGGATCTGCCGCCGGTTTCGCTTCGATCTCCACCGTAATCTTTCTGGTCATTGTCTGAAGAACATTTTCATAATCCGCTTCATCAATCTTTTTTGCAGCCTTTATATCGTCACCGGGTTCCATAACAAAAAAAGCATTTAATGCAGAATTCATATTTGAAATCTGTGCAAACTTCTGGCTGTTATAATCCGTTCCCTTCAGAATCTGATTTCCATCTGCGTCCGTCTTTCCCATATATGCACTCGGATCTAATGTCACATCCACCTTATAGATCTGTCCGTTTACAGTATCCGAAAACTCTTTTTTTAAAAGATATACAGGATTTCCATCCGTATCGGTAATCGGATTTCTGGAAGCATCCACTGCCTGTTCCTGCGTGGCATCCCCCATATTCTGTTCCAAAGGCTCTGTTTTTAATTTTTCCATCCAGTTCTGTCCGGCAGTCGTTGCATTCAATACTCGTTTTGCTTTTGTATTGGTGTTTGCTGCGGTATAGAAACTATGCAACAGCGGCACAACAATAACTGCCAGAATTGTAATGGCCACCAAAAGTTCAATCAGGCTGAACCCTCGATTGTCCTTTTTTTTCATATCTTCCCCTTCTTACTTTAATTACCGGACTGCTGATTTTTAATTGTACCAAAAATATTTTTTACCCCCAATGAATGTACCCCGGAAGACGGCTCCTCGTAAGCTGCATCCTCCCGTCCTGTCATATAGTACATATTCACGGTCATATTTCCGGAAAGTTTTCCACTCTCCCCATCATAAGAAAGAGAAATGGAAGGAACATTGCGCTTATCTGCATAAGCTAAAATAGATGCAAATACCGATTTTCCATCCTCATATCCAGCCGTAAAATCATAGGTTACTTCTGTATTATAAAGTGCAAGCTGTGGCAGCGTCACCTGAGAAGCATCCAGCAATCCTAACTCTCCGTCAATGCCGGAGGATGCAGTCGCAGAAGTATCCGCAGTTGTTGTATCCGTCCCTGCCGACGCATCCGCTGTGTCTATTTCTGCTGTATCATTCTGTGCATCCACCGCACCACTTCCAAGCAGATATAACTGATTTGCCTTTGCAATTCCCACATTGGAAATCGTAATATCATATTCCTGTTCCAGGTCACGTGCATAGAGAATTGCATCCTCTTCTTTCACTTCCACAGGATATGAATCATAAATCTGCTGGATATTTGTATTACAAACCGCAGTCTGATTTTTATAATTTTCTCCGTTCATATAAATATCATTTAATTTGTTCAATTCCTGTGTCAGCGTTTCCGACTCCGCCGAAAGTGTTTCCTGTTTTTGCTGAAAATGTTTCCATCCAAGGAAATATCCAACAATCAGAATCAGAATTCCGCCGGTATACAACAGAAGTTTTAAATCTTTTTTACTGATACTTGTATTCATAACTGCCTCCTACTGTTGTTGTGTACTCTGCATCTTTTGGCTCTGCGTGTCTGCATTCTGTTCCTCGGCCTGTGTGTCTTCGCCCAAAGCAGACGTATCATAAGTCACAGAAATATCAAAGGTTTCCTGCTTTCCGCCATTATCATCCTCCTGCTCAGAAACACCGCTGCACTCTATGTTTCCCAGACAGTCAAACGTACGGAGCTGCATAATCGCCTCCGCAGCTGATTCCTTGGACTTTGTGGTTACACTCATCGTAATTCCGTCTGCAGATGCAGAAAGATTGGATACCATAAGATCCGATGGCATCTTTTCTTCCATCTGCGCGATAAAATCTAAAAATGCCGAATTCGGTACCTCTGTCATACCATCCATCTTCAAAAGATTATCATTTAACTCTTTCACCTGTATGTACTCGTTATACACACTGACAACATCCTGCTTTTCTTTAATTTCCTTTTTCATAACATTATTTTTATGTTCAGTAACTACATTCATCAGAAGTCCCGCCACGCAAAGAATCACTGCAACTCCGGCACAAAGAGAAGCCACAAGAACCGGCGTGCGCAACGACTCTCCGTCTTCCGGAGTCTTCTTTTTTTCTTCCTTTTCCAGTACAAATTTCAGAGGTTTAATGGTTGCACCCATCAGTGCATAATAAATATCCCCGGTACTTCCCCACCCGGATGCTTTTTCCGGTACCTTTACCGGAATTCCCAGTTCATTGCCAAGCAGCTGATCAAGTCCCAGACATGCGGCTCCAAGACCAACCAGGGAAATTTCCTTCAGTTCAATATCCGAATGACGGGATGTAAAATAATCCAGTACACGCGATACATTTCCGATCAGCATCGTAAGGGACTTCGTTACACTGTCTTTCGTGCTTTCCCCCCTCGGATTCATCGAGATACTTTCGCCCTCGCTCTCTCCTTTGAGCAGACTGTGAAAACAGGTATTCTTCTGCATGGTCTGCAGTGCCTGCAAATAGGTTGTCCCCTGATTCATGATCGCACTGCGGCGAAGAGTCTCCACTGCCTCATCAATTCCATATCCGATGGAACGCTGCAGCACCGTCCGGCCATTCTGGATGACCGTAATCATCGAGCTGTTGTCCTCAATACAGAGTGTTGCAGAAAGCTCCTGTGACATGCCGTGCATCATCGCCTGATAGACACTGTTTCCATAATAATCCAGATCCACAAGCTGTAACTGCAGGGCTTTTGCCAATGCCTGATAGGATTCCACAATGGTATTCGGCACGGCAAATACCGACAGTTCCATCTGTTTCTTTGTTTTATCTGTGGAAATCACACGATAGACAAGCTGATATTTTGTCAGATCAACCGGAAAATATTCCTTAGAATTTGCAATCAGCATCGGCTGGATCTTTTTTTCTTTTACCAGTGGCAGCGTAATGTCACGATTTGCCACACGGTTCGAAAAAATGGTAAAGATCACACGTGTGGAAGTAATTCCATTCTTCTCCATCCCGCTTTTGATTTTTTCTACAAATTCATCGGTGACGTGTACCCCTTCTTCATCGATCACCTGCTCCGGTGTCTCAAACAAAAAACTCTGGCGAATACGCAGATTGCGCGTATCCTGATCCATCTCCGCCACCTGTGTGACACTGTAACCAATTTTAATACAAACTACTTTTCCTGCCATCTTCCTTTTCCCTTCTTTTCGTTCATTTCCTACGAATACAATCTGTTATATGCATAGGAAATGGCATATCCTTTTACAAAAATAACGCAAGATATGCGTCTATCCACACATTCCCCCACAGCGCTGCAAGCATACATCCCAGTGCCAGATACGGTCCGAGCGCCAGCGTGTGGTCTGCATCTGTGACCTTCATACGGATTCCGTGAATTACGGAGCCAAAAATACACCCCAGTACAAGTGCAAGCAAAATATTCTTCCATCCAAGCAAAAGTCCTGCCACCGCCATCAGTTTGACATCGCCGCCACCAATGGCTCTCCCACGGCTGATCAGCAAAATCAGCTCCAGCGGTACACTGACCGCAAAAAAACCAGTCACATACGTCAGCCAGTTTCCCGGATCTGTGATGATCCGAAGGATTCCCAGCACCAGGATAAAAATGTTGATTCCAAACGGAATCTCATACGTCCGGAAATCAATCACACTCAGCACAAGAAGTGCGGAAGCAAACAATGCATACCAGATGCTTGTCCATGTAAATCCGCAGACCGCAAAAACAAGTACATACAATGCTGCGTTTAATACCTCGATGACGGGATACTGTGCCGAGATTTTTGTCTTGCATTTACGGCATCTGCCGCGCAGTGCAAGCCAGCTGAATACCGGAATCATGTCATACCAGCTCAGCTGATACCCACAATGCATACAATGGGAACGCTCGGTTACGATGGTCTCGTGCTGCGGGATACGCAGGATGCAGACGTTTAAGAAGCTGCCGATGACCAGGCCGAATATGAAAATTGTAAGGTAAATGGGGATCAGTTCCACGGGTGCGATTCCTTTCTGGTAAATGTAATGACCGGATTCGGATAGCAAAAGCCACGAAATCTTCAAGGAGAAATACATGCCGGATATTTGCGGCTGTTCAGATTCTCCGCATTTAAGAGGCTGTATGAATTTTGTTTTTCAGTTACCATAAACCGGACGCAACCGGCGGCAATTCGCCTTCCGGGCTCAATGCCTCCTTTCCCGTACATCCCTGTACGGGAATTGCTGATTTCCAACAAAATTCTGACACCCTCTAAAACGCGGGAAATTCACATCCGCAAATATCCGGCATGCATTTCCCCGCGTCAGTTTTCATTCCTTTTGCTATCCAAATCCTAACACTACTTAACAAACATAAGTAAGTAATTACTTACAGTGACGAAAATGGTTGCACAGAGTTGCCGTTGTTCAGGTTCTCTTCGTCAGGAGTCTGTAAGAATTTTAAATGTAGAGTAGTAAAAACCGGACGCAACCGGCAATCATTCGCCTTCCGGGCTCAAGATTGCCTTCCCCGTACATCCATGTACGGGGATTGCTGTGTGGTTGATAAAATTCTAACAGACTCCGGGACTCGAGAAATTCACATCGGCGACTCTGTGATCCATTTTCTGAGCTATGTACAAGCTAACCAATTAGAGTACTGTTAATTAATCTTCTTAGTTCCAATCTTAACATCTCCAATAACATATGCTTTCTTAGTATCATTATACACCATCTGAATTGTGGCACTTTGACCAGAATATGTTTTAGATGTTAAAGAAATTGTTCCTACCGTATTCGCTACTTCTGTTGCAACAACTCCATTACTTCCCGTTGCTGAAACATCATCTGATACTGTTCCATCATCAGCAATTGTAACTGTGATTGGTGTCTGACTATCTACCTTTTTATAAACAGATTCATCAGCTAATGCCAACTGTGCTGCATTTGCTGCTTCAGATACAGCCGACTCATCCTTCTGTACACGTGACTTCTCAACATAACGCAACATTGCCGGTGCAAGTACTGCCATGAGTACTGCCATGATCGCGATTACTACGATCAGCTCAACGAGGGAGAATCCCTTGTTGTTTTTCTTTTTTGTGTTTTTCAGTTCTTTTTTCATCTTCTTTTCTCCTTTTCTTTTAGAACTTTTATTTATCGTAAATCCCCCTCCAATTGTGTTTGAGGATCTAAGATACGGGTTAGATATTGTCCAGGTTCTGGTACATGGACAGCATTGGTGCCATGACGGCGGCAATCAGTACGCAGACGATTGCGGCGAGCACGAGGATAATCATTGGTTCCAGTACGGCCATGACGGTCTGGGTGGTCATCTCGACTTCTTCGTCGTAGTAGTCTGCCAGACGGTTGAGCATATCCTCGATCTGTCCGGTTTCCTCTCCGATTTTTGTCATATGTCCGACCATCGGCGGAAACAGATTATCCCGCAGAAGTGGCTCGGAAAGCGGAATACCCTGAATAACTTCTTCCCTGGCTTCCTCGACTTTTTTTCTATACAGATAGTTGGTCATGGTGCCGGCGGTGATTTCAAGTGCATCTACCATCGGAAGTCCGGAATAGATCAGCGTGCTTAACGTACGCGCAAAATTGGATGCTGCTGATTTTATGGTCAGTTTTCCGAAAATCGGACCGTTCCGGCTGGCTTTTGCAAAAAATACCTGTCCGCTCTCGGTCTGTTTAAAGTAGCGGATCAGTACAACTGCTGCAATGACGATGGCAAGCAGTATATACCATTTATGTATCATAAATTCACTGGCCGCCACCACTGCTTTGGTGATGGCTGGCAGGTCCATATCCATCTGTGCAAACATGTCCGAATACGACGGCACGATAAAGGTCAGCATGACGATGACGACGCCCACGGCAACGAGTGCAACGATGATCGGATATATGGCTGCTTTCTTGATGATGGCATTGAGTCTTGCGCTCTTCTCAAAATGTGATGCCATACGCTTAAATGCGATATCAAGTTTTCCGGAAGCCTCTCCGGCTGACACCATTTTTACCATGATATCCGGAAATATGTCCGGATACTTTGCCATGGCATTGGCAAGTGTCTCTCCTTTTCCGATCTCTGCTTTGGCTCCGCCGATGGCTTTTGCCATTACTTTGTTCTCGGTCTGTTCTTCGAGCATGGCGAGGGAATCGACGATTGTGACACCCGCCTCGATCATGCTGACGATCTGCCGGCAGAATACACTTAAATCCCGCGGCTTTACGGCTTTGCCGATATGTATACTGATTTCTTTGTTAAAGATATTTGCTTTTTCAACGGAGATCGGTGTCATCTCCATCGCGCGAAGTTTTTCGTATGCGGCTTCCACCGATGACGCGGTCACTGTTCCGCGCTTTTCCTTGCCATATTTATCTATGGCTCTGTATGTATATTCTTCCAAACCATTCTCCTTTTAGATCATTCCCGAAGTACGCTCTGTCATGGCTGCGGCATCCTGCGCAAAATCAATGGCAGTCTGCCGTGTGATAAAGTTTGACAAAAACAGTTCATAGATCGTATCATCCATGGCCTGCATGCCGTCTTTTCTTGCTGTCTGTATAATACTCGGAATCTGAAATGATTTTCCCTCGCGGATCAGGTTACGGATCGCAGAATTTGCAATCAACACCTCAAAGGCAGCTACACGGCCTCCATCCATACGCGGAAGCAACTGCTGTGCGACGACTCCCTCAATAACAGATGCAAACTGGATGCGGATCTGTTGCTGCTGGTGCGGTGGAAATACGTCAATGACACGGTCAAGCGCATCTGCCGCACTGTTGGTATGCAAAGTGGAAAATACCAGATGTCCGGTTTCTGCCGCGGTGATTGCCGTAGAGATTGTTTCAAGATCACGCATCTCTCCCACTAAAATAACATCCGGATCTTCCCGCAGTGCCGCCCGGATGGCGTTGGCATAACTCAACGTATCCGTGCCGATTTCTCTCTGGTTTACCATGGACTTTTTGTGTTTATGTAAGTACTCAATCGGATCTTCCAGTGTAATAATATTTTTTGCATAATTTTCAGAAATGACATCGATAAGGGATGCAAGTGTCGTAGATTTCCCGGAACCGGTCGCACCGGTTACAAGCACAAGTCCTCTCTTTCTGTTGGTCAGATCCACAACGGAACGCGGCAGACCAAGCTGCTGCGGTGTCGGAATCATAAAGGAAAGAATCCGCATGGCCATGCCATACGTTCCGCGCTGCCGGAATGCATTGACACGCACACGGGAAAATCCCGGAAATGTATAGGCAAAATCGAGTTCTCCTTTCTGTTCAAGTTCCTTCCACTGTGTATCTGTCATCATGGGACGTATGATATTGTAGGTTTCTTCCGGTTTTAAAATATGATCTGATATCGGGATCAGTTCTCCATCCACCCGCACCATAATATAGCTCATCGGTGCCAGATGAATATCCGATGCATGGTTGGCATTGGAATACTCCAGAATCGTCTGTGCTGTAAGTTCCCCCGTTAAAAGTTCCATTCTTTACATTATTCCCTTTCTTCTACCACGTCATTGTCAAAGGATACCTTCATCATTTCATGGAATGAAGTAACCCCTTCCCGCACGAGCTTTCCGGCGCTCATACGAAGCGTATGCATTCCCTCAGACAATGCAACTTCCTTAATTTCTTCCGCACTTCCCCTGCGGCTGATCACTCTCCGGATTGCCGGCGTAATCGTCATAATCTCATAGACACCGATTCGTCCTTTGTAGCCGGTATGGCTGCAAAGTTCACAGCCACATGGTTTATAGAGTACCAGTGGATGCTCCTTCGGCACACCAAGCAGGCGTTTTTCTTCCTCACTCGCCTGATACGGCTGTCTGCATTTCGGGCAGAGACGGCGCACCAGACGCTGGGCAATGACACCTACCATGGAATCTGCCAGCAGATAACTCTCAATTCCCATATCCATCAGACGTGTCAGCGTACTTGCCGAACTGTTCGTGTGAAGTGTGGACACAACGAGATGTCCGGTGATGGATGCCTGTACGGCAATCTGTGCAGTCTCCGTATCACGGATCTCACCGATCATGATAATATCCGGGTCCTGACGCAGAATGGAGCGAAGTGCCGAAGCAAAGGTAAGTTCCGCTTTCGGATTCGTCTGTACCTGATTGATTCCGTCGATATTTGCCTCTACCGGGTCTTCAACGGTAACAATATTAACGTCTTCTTTATTCAGTTCGCTCAGTGCGGTATACAACGTGGTGGACTTTCCGCTTCCGGTCGGTCCGGTTACCAGAATAATTCCGTTTGGATTTTTCAGAATCATATCGAACTGGCGCATTTCCTCTTCATTAAATCCCAGTTCACTCTTATCACGCGTAAGCATTTTTTTCTGCGCCAGACGCATCACGCATTTTTCTCCGTAAACCGTCGGAAGGATGGAGGCACGGATATCATACTCGATCCGGTCAACCACTACGGTGATGCGGCCATCCTGCGGTTTTCGCTTTTCCGAAATATCCATGCCGCCGATAATTTTCAGTCGCGCAATAATTGCCGGAAGCAACTGGATATCATATGTAAATTTTTCGTAGAGTGCGCCATCAATACGGAAACGCACCCGTACTTTGCGCTCCAGTGCCTCAATATGGATATCCGAAGCCCTCTGTCTGGCTGCCTGTTCAATGAGTTTCTTTACCAGCTGGACAATCGGGGAATCGCTGACTTCCTCTTCCGCATCGTCTTCCTGCCTGTCCTGTTCGTATGCCTTACGCTCCTCTGCATATTTTTGTGCAGCGGCAAGTGTTTCACTGTTTCCGAAATACCGGTCCAGCGTCAGCATAATCTCATTTGGAAGTGCAAGCACCGGTTCTACCTGCAGATTCGTGATCATCATAAAATCATCCACTGCCGCCATATCCATCGGATCTGCCATTGCCAGACGTACCACATTGACGTTTCCGTTATAAAAATCAATCGGAACCATCCGGTTTTTACGCAAAATAGATGCATCCACCAGCCCTAAAAGTTCTTTTGAAATTTCCACGCCGATCAAGGAAACAATCTCAATTCCAAGCTGGTGTGACAGTGCGTTCATGATGTCCCGCTCTGTAACAATCCCGTTTTCGACAAGCGTTTCTCCAATTCGTTTTCCGGTTTCCTTTGCCAGTTTTAAGGTTTTTTCCAGTTGTTCTCCTGTGATCAGGCCCTCATCCAGCAGAAGGTCCCCAAGTCGTTTTTTTGACCTACCAAGCGCCATGCCTGAAGTTCTCCTTTATATTACCTGTTAATTTTTTCGTTTTTTTTCGGACTATTGATATACATTTTATATTATACTATATTTCTCATTTGTTGCAAGGCATTTTAAACAAGAAATTAAATTTTTTTTGTCATTTCCTCCACAAAAATGCCATATCCTTTCGTTGGATCGTTAACAAGCACATGGGTCACGGCACCGATAATTTTTCCATCCTGCAGGATCGGGCTTCCGGACAGTCCCTGCACGATTCCGCCGGTCAGCTTCAGCAGGTTCTCATCCTCCACATGAAAACGGATGCCCTTATTTTTATCTCCCGGTGTATAATCAAGATCATCAATTACGATGCGATACGACTGCAGTTCCCCGGACGCATCCGACAGAATTACCGCATCCTTTGTCTGAATCTCCTGTTTGTAACCGACCGGACACAACAGACTTTCGTTTTTCTTTTCTTCCCGGAAGTTTTTCGTCAACGTGCCATAGATACCGATTTGTGTATTGCTGGACACTTCTCCGATCTGGTTGTCTTTCCCATAATAGACAACTCCCTCCAGCTCTCCCGGTGTTCCCCGGACACCTTTTTTGATACCGAGCACCTGTGCTTTGTACAGCCGGCCGTCTGACAGACGGAGCAGGTCTTTGGTCTGTCCGTTTCCGATTCCGTGTCCCAGTGCCCCGAAGTTTCCGTCCTGATCAAAATAGGTCAGCGTGCCGATCCCTGCCATGTCATCTTTCACCCAGAGTCCCAGACGATAGCCTTTGTGTTCCGCAGCCTCAGCCGGCTTCACCGACACCTTTATCTGCTCTGCCCCACGCCAGATGGTCAGCACCACCGGCTGTTCCCCATACTGGTTGATCCGCTCTATGAGTTCTTCTTTTTTTGTAACTGTTTTCCCATTTACGGCGGTAATGTAATCCCCCGGAAATACGATGTGTTCTGCCGGCTGTGCGCTGCTTTGGTCTGCCGTTTCCACAGGACCGGATCCCAGCACCAGTACTCCCTGGGCAGCCCCGTAAATGCCCACCACCTGTCCGCTCACGTATAAGGATTTTCCGTTCACCACGGAAACCTGCACCTCTTTCATGGGAAGGATGCCAAACAGATAGCAGGTCAGTGTATATTCCCCCTGCTTCAGCTGGCTGCACGTTTCCACTGTCCGCTCCTGCTTCATTGCCTGATATGTCCGCTCCCCGATCTGTGCCATAATGCATTGCCGGTTTTCGGACAATGCCAGTGTGACTGGTATTTTTTTATCCAGTTCCAGCTTCTGCCCCTCCTGCACGTATACATGATCGGGAATGGCATGTATCATGGTGGCATAGGCAAAGCAGCACAGCGCCAGAACATAAATACAGATAATATTTTTGAATATACGCATATAAAAAGACCGCATGCCAAAGGTTCTCCTATCTTCTCAGATACCCTTAGTATGCAGACTTTTTCTTTATTTATGTGATCTGACCTATTCGTATTTTTCTGCCAGACGTTTCATCTCGCGTGCGTTTTCCAGAACCGTATCCGTGATCTCCACGCCGCCAAGCATCCGCGCCAGTTCCTCGATACTTTCCTCTTCCCGCAGCGGATGAATCCGGGAAACCGTGGACGCATGCTCCACCGATTTTTCAATCAGGAAATGGGCATCTGCCATGGCAGCAATCTGTGGCAGATGAGTGATGCAGATGATCTGGTGCGTCTTTGCCAGCAGTTTCATCTTCTGCGATACCATCTGTGCCGTACGCCCGCTGATTCCACTGTCAATCTCATCAAAGATCAACGTCGGAATCTCATCCGTATCCGCCATGACGGTCTTGACCGCGAGCGCAATACGGGAAAGTTCTCCGCCGGAAGCGACCTTTCCCAGAGGCTTTAACGGTTCTCCCGGATTGGTGGAGATCATAAATTCTGCCTCATCCCAGCCTCCGGCACTGTACTCCGTCTTCCGGAATTCCATCGTAAACTGCACATCTAAAAAATTCAGATCTTCAAGTGCCTGTGCAATCGCTTTCGTCAATCCCTTTGCCGCTTTCTTCCGGATTCCGGAAACCTCTGCACACAGCCCGTCCAATTCTTCTTTCTTCCGGTTCATGGAAGTTAAAAGATCATTTAAGTATTTATCATAATCCTGTAATACGGCAATACGCTTTGTTTTTTCTTCCGCTGACTGCAGAATCTCTTCCATCGTATTTCCATACTTGGATTTCAGGTGATTGATCTCATCAAGCCTCTTTTCGGTCTGATAAAAGACTTCGTCATCAAATTCCTCCCCCGACAGGTAGGAAGAAATCTCATGATTGAAATCGCTCAGCAGATTATCAATATCGGTAAGCATCTGTTCCATCTGCGCAATGCGCTCCTCATATGCCGAAACCGAACTGACTTCCCGCAGGGCACGGCTGATAAGTTCCGATGCATTCTCTCCGGTACCGCCGTCTCCCCCGGTAGCTGCACCGGCAGCCGATATGGCATCCATGATCTTTTTTGCGTTTGCAAATCTGCGATACTGTTCTTCCAGCCGGGTATCCTCCCCGACGGAAAGCTGTGCCTCTTCGATTTCCTTTACTTCATACGCAAGAAACGACAACTCTCTGGCGCGCTCCTCGGTATCCAAAGACGAGGACTCCCACTCTTTTTTCAGTTTCCGGTATTCCTGATAACAGGCGGCAAGACGCTCTTTTTTTTCTCCCAGCGCGTCTTTTGCATAGGCATCGAGGATTTCCAGATGTTTCTTTTTGGAAAGAAGGGACTGGTGCTCATGCTGTCCGTGAATATCGATGAGCAGAGACGCCACCTCTTTTAACCGGGAAGCAGACACTGCTTCTCCATTGATCCGCGCAATTGCCCTTCCGGAAGTTATCTTACGACTTAATATTACTGTTTGATCCTCTGTTTCTATGCCCAGTTGCCGGATCGCATCCAGAACCTTTGGGTTTTCAACCGAAAAGACCAGCTCCACAAGTGCGGTCTCTTCGTTATCCCGAAGCAGTTCCTTTGGAACCTTCTCTCCGAGTGCCAGTGCAACCGAACCAATGATGATGGATTTACCGGCACCGGTCTCTCCTGTCAAAATATTAAGTCCTTCTTTAAATTCTACCTCTGTCTCTGTAATAAGAGCGAGATTCTTCACATGTAGATTTTGTAACATACATTCTCCTTCTACTTTTCCGAAGCATTTTTATTACTGTTCTACAATTTTCCGAAGCTTTTTCATGATGTGCACCGCGTCATCGGACGTACGGATCACACACAGAATCGTGTCGTCTCCCGCAAGTGAGCCGACAATCTCCTGCATACGCATGGCATCTACTGCAGCCGCAACGGCTCCCGCCATACCGGACACGGTTTTGATCACAACAATATTTTCCGCTGCATCCACGGACAAAAATCCTTCCCTGAGAACCCTTGCATATTTTTCCATCATATTGGAATCCGCGTCCGTAATCACCGCATATTTTTGTCTGCCGTTGTCGGTCGCAATCTTTGTCAGCTTCAGTTCACGGATATCACGGGATACGGTTGCCTGGGTAACCTGAAACCCTTCTTTTTCGAGATATGCGGACAATTCTTCCTGTGTTTCCACATCGTTTTTCTGAATCAATTCGAGTATCTTTGCCTGTCGTGTTGTTTTCATATGTCCTCCTTTGCGTCCTACGATCTCATCTTTTTCCTCAGTATTTCCAGGAAACTCTGGTTACTGATTTTGCAGATCCGGATGGTACTTTGTGCCTGTGCAATCCGCACACGGTCTCCCACGTGCAGATGCTCCGGTGTGTCCCCGTCAAAGCTGACACATGCCGTCTCATCCTTTTGAAACCGTCTGCTTCCCATCTCGATCTCCACAACATCCTCCGCTCCAAACACAATGCTTTTGGAGTTTAAGTCATGTGCATTGATCGGTGTCAGAAGAAGTACCCTTGCTTTCGGGTCCACGATCGGACCTCCGGTGGAAAGATTATACCCCGTGGAACCGGTCGGTGTCGCAACGATCACGCCATCTGCGTGGTAAGTTGTCAGATATTCCCCATTGACATACACATTTAAAAGCAGCATGGACAGATCCCCGGACCAGTGGATCACGACATCATTCAATGCCATATGTGCGCCGTTTCCGCCAATTTTTTCGCCGGTCAGAACAATCCGCTCTTCCATGATGCAATCATCCTGCATCAGACAGTCGATGGCATGAAATACGGTAGCTTCCTCAAGCTCACACAGATACCCCAGTGTCCCAAGATTAACACCGATCAGCGGAATCTGCAGCGCCTCCACCTTGGTTGCTGCGCGGATTAACGTGCCGTCTCCGCCGAGAACAAGGATACATTCCGTGTCTGCCGGAATCTCGGAAAGTGCAAAATCTTTCTGGTTATCATCCTCCACATTGCTGACACAGATTGCAGCACTGCCGCCCTTTTGTTGTATGTACGAGACAATTTCGTTTGAGAGTGTCAGATCACGATCTTTGTACCGGTTCGTGATCAGCATAAATTTACGCATCTACTTATCCAATTCTCCGTGTGCTGCTTCCACAACTGCGTGAATATCCACGGATTCCTCCTTTATTGCTTCGTCCGATTTTTCAATATGCACGAGATACTCGATGTTTCCCTCCGGTCCCTTGATCGGTGAGTATTCCAGATGGTGTACCGAAAATCCGTTTTCCAGTGCAAAGGTAATGATCCTCTCGATCACTTCCTCGTGAACGGCCTTATCACGTACCACGCCTTTCTTTCCCACTTTTTCCCGTCCGGCTTCAAACTGTGGTTTGATCAGACATACCATCTGTCCGCCGTCCTTTAACAGTGCATATGCCGCCGGAAGCACTTTGGTCAGGGAAATAAATGAGACATCCACCGAAGCAAAATCGAGCACATCATCGATATCTTCCGGTGTGACATAGCGGATGTTTGTTTTTTCCATACAGACAACCCTTGGGTCCTGGCGCAGTTTCCATGCAAACTGGCCATATCCCACATCGACGGAATACACTTTCTTTGCCCCGTTCTGCAGCATGCAGTCCGTAAACCCGCCCGTCGAAGCACCGATGTCCATGCACACCATGCCATCTAAGGAAATGGAAAAATGTGTCATCGCTTTTTCCAGTTTCAGACCGCCGCGGCTGACATATTTCAATGTATTTCCGTGGATCTCAATCGGAGCATCCTCTGCAAAAGTGCTTCCCGCCTTATCCTCCCGGTTATTGTTGACAAATACATTGCCTTCCATAATCATGGTCTTTGCCTTTTCCCGCGATGGTGCCAGACCACGTTTTACAAGAAGTACATCCAATCGTTCTTTCATAATTCCTCCGGTAATTCTGCTAATATTTTTTCCGTCACGGAATCTGCATCCAGTCCCAGTGCTTTTTTTAATTCGCCAACACTTCCATGTTCCACAAAGCAGTCAGGAATTGCAATCCTGAGGACCTTTGTATGCAGTGCTTCTTCCTCCAGAAATGCAGCCACATGCTCTCCAAATCCCCCGCTTGCCACGTTCTCTTCCATCGTCACAAAAAGCGGATGGGATTCTGCCAGTTTCCGCAGGCAGTTTTTATCCAGTGGCATGGCAAATCTTGCATTTACCACCGTTGTCGGGATTCCTTTTTCTGCCAGTTTTTTTCTTACCTGCCAGGCGGTTTCCACCATCGAACCGATTGCAAAAAGTGCAACCTCTGTACCCTCGGCGAGTACTTCCGCACAGCCTTTTTGAATCGGTGCCCTCTGATCTTTCCAGAGATCGCAGGCTTCTCCGCGCGGATAACGGATCGCCACCGGTTCCTCTGCAGCAATCGCATACTTGAGCATATCGGAAAGCTCCCATTTGTTTTTCGGAGCCATAACCGTCAGGTTCGGAATACTTGACAGATACGACAGGTCAAAAATTCCCTGATGCGTGGCGCCATCCTTTCCGACTAATCCTGCACGGTCTACGGCAAACACAACCGGGAGATTCTGTGCACACACATCATGTAATACCTGGTCATAGGCACGCTGTAAAAAGGAAGAATACACCGCAAATACCGGTTTGAGTCCCGCCTTTGCCATACCGGCCGCAAACGTCACCGCATGCTCCTCTGCAATTCCCACATCAAAAAAACGTTCCGGGAAAAGATTTTTAAATCTCTTTAAACCGGTTCCGTCTGCCATCGCTGCGGTAATCGCAACCACCTTCGGCTCCCGCTCCCCCATTTTGCGCATGACTGTGGAAAACACATCCGTGTAATGCGCTTTTTCCTGATGATACAGCGGAACACCGGTGTCAATGTCAAACGGTCCCGTTCCATGGAAGCGCGCCGGATGACGCTCGGCAGGAAGATATCCCTCTCCCTTGATCGTGCGTACATGAACCAGCACCGGACCGCGCACACGCTTTGCTTCCGCAAGCACTTTTCGGATTTCTTTTATGTTGGTGCCATCCACCGGGCCTAAATATGTGATACCCATATTTTCAAAAAACATTCCCGGAACAAACAGCTGTTTGATACCGCTTTTGGCATTCCGGATCCGTTTGACCATCCGTTCCCCCACAACCGGAATCCGGTTCAGTGAATTTGTCACACCGTCTTTTAAATCCAAATATGCGTCCGAGGTGCGGAAAGAATTCAGATACTGGTTCATTCCTCCCACATTTTCGGAGATCGACATCTGGTTATCATTTAACACAATAATAAAATTGGTTTTCATGCGGGAAGCATTGTTCATTGCTTCGTATGCCATACCGCCGGTCAGTGCCCCGTCTCCGATCACAGAGACCACATAATAATTGTCACCGGTCAGTTCCCTCGCCTGCGCCATGCCAAGTCCTGCGGAAATGGAAGTGGAGCTGTGCCCGGTATTGAATGCATCCGCCGGATCTTCCTGTGTCTTTGGAAAGCCGCTCATCCCGCCATACTGCCGTAAAGTGGCAAACCCGGACTTACGCCCGGTTAAAATCTTGTGCGTGTAGGACTGATGTCCGACATCCCAGATAATCCGGTCTCTCGTCAGGTCAAATGACAGATGAAGCGCCATCGTCAGTTCAATCACACCCAGATTCGATGCCAGATGTCCTCCGGTTTTTGCAATATTTTCCACCAGAAAATCACGGATTTCTTCCTGTAGCTCTGCCAGTTCTTCCTCGTTTAGTTGTTTGATATCATTTACTTTTTTTATCCGATCTAAAACCATGTTGCCCTCGAAAAATTAATGATCCCTGTTGATCAAATAGAAAAACAGGTCATGCAGAAACGTATGCTCTCCTTCAAATTCATCCAGTATCTTTATTGCTTCCCCGGAAAGCCGCTCTACATCCTTTTTTGCCTGCTCCAGCCCCTCAAATGTCACATAGGTTGCCTTTTCATTTTCTGCATCACTGCCGATCGGCTTACCGAGTTTTTCAAAAGATCCCGTGACATCAAGGATATCATCCTGTATCTGAAAGGCAAGTCCCAGTTTTTCCCCGGCTTTTTGCATACGCGCAACGGACACTTCGTCTGCCCCCGCTAAAATGGCTCCGATCATAAGCGATGCCTCAATCAGTGCCCCGGTTTTTAACCGGTAGATAAAATCCAGCCGGTTACGGTCGATGGTCTGTCCGGTTTTCTCACTCTCCACATCCACCACCTGGCCGCCGATCATTCCGTATATACCCGCTTTTTGTGCCAGCACGGAAAAAGCCCTGGCAATTCTCCAGTCTCCTTCGTTTCTGGTCAGTGCTGCTGCCACGGTCTCAAACGCATAATTTAAAAGCGCATCCCCCGCAAGAATTGCCATTGCTTCCCCGTATACCGCGTGGGTTGTCTTTTTCCCACGCCGGTATTCGTCGTTATCCATAGCCGGAAGATCATCATGGATCAGTGAATAGGTGTGGATCATCTCAATCGCCGCCATAAAATCATCAATTGCCGGATTCGTTCCGTCAAACATCTGGTAAGATGCTTCCATCAGCATCGGCCGCAGACGCTTTCCGCCTGCAAAAACACTGTATTCCATGGCATCGAGCACGGTCTGCTGAAACCCCTTTTCCTGTGGCAGAAACGGTGCGATCCGTGCTTCAATGTCTGCCGCCCTGCGTTTTATTTCCTGTCTGATCTCCATCAGAATTCCTCCAATTTTCCATCCTGGTTCAGTACAAGCATTGCCTTTTCTATCGTATCCAAAGACTGGCCGGCTGCTTTGATCTGTTCCAGTCCCTCTTTGTATAGGGCAAACGAACGGTCTAACGTTACGTTTTCGTCTTCCATCGCATCAAGTATGGCATCGATCTTTGCAAACCGTTCCTCCAGTCCCGGTTCTTTTTTTTCTAATTCATCACTCATTTTTTACTCCTTCGGCTGCCTGAATTTCTGTCACTGCTGCCGTCAGTGTGCCATCCAGCAAATGGATCTGCACGGTATCTTTTTTCCTGATCTGGTGGATGCTCCGCAGTGCCTGATGGTTTCCATCCTCCACGAATGCATACCCGCCACTGAGTTTCTTTACCGGGGAATAGCTCTCCAGCGTGCCTGCCAGAAGTGCCAGGCGGTGTCTGCGCTCACGCAGCAGTTCCTCCATGCGTCCGGTCAGTTTCTCTTCATACTCTGCCACTCTTCTCCGGTTTTCATTCATCCGCTGCTGAGGGCTGAGATAGTGCAGGCGCATCCTCTGGTGCTCCAGATGGTTTCTTGCCACGGTTACTTTCCTTTGGAGTTCTTTGTCCATCTGCTGCCGCATGCCAAGCAGTTCCTGCATTGCCTGCCGGTAATCAAACACCGCCAGCTCCGCTGCTGCAGACGGAGTCGGTGCCCGCAGGTCTGCGACATAATCTGCAATCGTAAAGTCCGTCTGATGACCGACAGCGGAGATCACCGGAATCCGGCAGTCAAAAATGGCCCGTGCCACCATTTCTTCGTTAAATGCCCACAGATCCTCTATAGATCCACCGCCCCGTCCGACAATGATTACATCCACGCCGATCTGTTCAAGTGCATGAATTCCATGGACAATTGATGCTGCCGCACCCTCTCCCTGCACCAGAGCCGGGCAGAGAATCAGCTGCACATACGGGTTCCTGCGCCCTGCAATATTGCGGATATCCTGAATCGCTGCCCCGGTCTCTGCCGTAACAATCCCCACGGTTTTTGCATAGGTGGGAATGGGCTGTTTGTATTCCTCCGCAAACATTCCCATCTCTTCAAGCTCCCGCTTTAATGCTTCAAATTTCAGATACAGATTTCCCTCTCCGTCCCGTTCAATCGTCCGTGCATAGATCTGGTACCTGCCATCTCTTTCATACACTTCCACGGATCCGGTCACAACCACGCGGTCGCCCTCTTTCATCGGGAATTTTAATCCTTCCCTGCGGCTTCCTGCAAACATGACTGCGTTTATCGTTCCGTCTGCATCTTTCATTGTAAAATAAATATGCCCGCTGGAGTGATACTTACAGTTAGATACCTCTCCCTTGATGCTGATATGGTGCAGCATAAAGTCCTGAGCGAACATATTTTTAATGTATTTATTTACCTGCCCTACCGAATATACATGTTTCATCATTCTGCAAACTTTGCAAGAATTCCATTGACAAATGCCGGTGAATCATTGGTTCCGTATTGTTTTGCCAGTTCCACAGCCTCATTGACCGCAACCTTAAACGGAATCTCATCATCGTAGCGGATCTCATATACCGCCAGACGGATCAGTGCCAGATCTACTTTGCCCATACGGGTTGTCTTCCAGCCTTTTGCGACTTCGTTGATTGCCCCATCGATTTCCGTCAGATGATTGTAGATGTCGCGATAACGCTCAGCGATATACTTAAAGTCCTGATCGGTTACATGATCCATTTCTTCGCCAAACAATTCCAGCTGTTCTGACAGTTCTCCCGCATCAAAAAATTCTACGCGGAAAAGCATCTTGAATACATTTTCTCTTAACTCTCTTCTTGTCATCTTCTCTCCTCGCTCAAAAATAAAGGATGTCTTTCGTTCAGACATCCTTTATTATACCATATTCTGTTTCGAATACAAAGATTTAATTGTCAGTTCCCATATCAACACTTGCAATACGGACATTGACAACAGCGACTGTCAGGCCTGTCATATTCTCAATGGCAGCCTTTACTTTATCCTGTACCTTGGCAGAGACTTCCGGAATGCTGTAACCATATGCAATGTTGATGGCAACATCAACCTTTACTTCGTTGTCCATAATTTCAATCATGATTCCCTTAGAAAGGTTCTTCATGCCGAGCTTGCTGACAATTTCGTTTGTGATGTTTCCCGCCATGGAACTGACACCATCTACTTCTGTTGCTGCAAGTCCTGCAATGATCGCAACGACTTCATCTGCGATACGGACATCCCCGACAGGATCTGATTTTATCTGAACTGTTTTTCTGCTATCAGCCATAATACAATTGCCTCCTCAGTATTTTATCTTTGCTTATTATAACAGACTCTGTATTATTTGGAAAGCATAAAATTATACAACCTGCCCCTTGGATACATATACCTGATACGACTCATTTCCGGTCAGTGACTTGCCCTCTGTGACACGTACATTCTTGTCGGTAATCACGTATTCCACGCTTGCATTATCTTCCACTACGGTATCCTGCATCAGCACACAGTTTTTCACTTTTGCGCCTTTTCCGACGTGAACGCCTCGAAACAGGACGCTGTTTTCGACTTCTCCCTCGATCACACAGCCATCGGCAACCATAACATTCTTTGCTTTGGAACCGTTGATATAACGGGTCGGGTTATCGTCACGGATCTTGGTGTAAATCTGATTTGGAGAAAACAGTGCATTTAAGTTTTCTTCCTGTAACAGACGCATATTTTCTTCAAAATAACTCTGGGTATCATGGATATTGACCACATAGCCATCGTAGCAGAACCCGCGGATATCCAGCCGGTCAATCTGCTTGTCCAAAAGGTCACGTACAAAGTAAGTATGCCCATGTACATACGCATCATCTATCATATTGATCAAAAACTCGCGTTCTACCACATAAATATTCATGCTGAAATTCATCTCCCCCTCTTCGGTCGGGTTGATGTAAATCTTGCTGACGCGGTCTCCGTTCATGCCGAGTGCATAGTACAGATCCATGCGGTCCCTGCTCTGACGGATAAATGCCTTCGGAATTTCCTGCTTGCGGTACATCATGGTCACATCCGCACCACTCTTGATATGCGCATCTAAAAGTTCATTAAAATCAAAATTGATGGCAATATTTGCATCGGTCATAATGACATATTTCTGTGGCTGCTTTAACAGATATCCGCGCAGACTCTCAAGTGCCTCGATGCGTCCCTCGAATACCTTTACCTGTTTCTGTGCGAACGGAGGAACAATATTCAGGCCTCCGTTTTTGCGGACCAGATCCCACTCACGGCCGGCGCCGAGATGATCCAGCAGGGAATGGTAATTTTTTCTTACGATAATGGAAATATTGTCAATTCCGCTATGTACCATGCTGGAAAGAATAAAATCGCACATGCGGTATCTGCTGGCAAATGGAATGGATGCCATGAGGCGCTCCGAAACCAGATCCGGCACCATTGCATCATAGCTGTTCGGGAAAATAATTCCCAATGCCTCTGTCTTTGAATTTAACATTGCTCCTCACCCTCCTTCACATCTTCATAAATCATAGCGCTCGGACCAATTTTTGCTCCTTTTCCGATCGTTACATCCGCTGCAATTGTGGCAACTTCTCCAATTCCTTCCCCTTTTGGTTTTGCTCCCACAACCGCATCTTCTTCGATGGTCGCATTTTCTGCAATGATACAGTGTCTGACAACCGCACCTGCCTTGATCGTGGAGTGTCCCATGACAACGGCATCTTCTACAATGGCGCCTTCTTCCACCGTGACACCGGAAAACAGGATGGAATGTCTGACGGTACCCTTGATGTTACATCCATCGGTAATCAGACAGTTATCCAGCACGGCATTCTCTCCGATCCGGTGACCGGTCATACCACTGTTTCTGCTGTAAATTTTCCAGTTTTCATCAAACAGGTTGATGCCGCTATGTTCCGGATCAAGCACTTCCATGTTTGCTTCCCACAGAGACGGAATCGTTCCTACATCCTTCCAGTATCCGTTGAAATGATAGGCATACATCTTTCTTCCGTCACGCAGAAGATTTGGAATGATATTGTTTCCAAAATCATTCTCAGAAGTCGGGTCAGCCTCATCCTCGATCAGATATTTCTTTAAAATATCCCAGTTAAATATGTAAATTCCCATGGATGCAAGATTGGACTTCGGTTCCTTTGGCTTCTCCTGGAACTCGGTAATCTTGTCATCCTCGTCTGCTACCATCAGGCCGAAACGGGAAGCATCCTCCCACGGCACTTCCATGACTGCGACAGAAAATTCTGCCCCTTTCTGCTTGTGGAACTCAAGGAAATCACTGTAATCCTGTTTGCAGATCTGGTCTCCGGAAAGAATAATCACATACTGCGGATCATAGCGCTCAATAAAAGCAATATTCTGATAAATAGCATTTGCCGTACCCTTGTACCAGTCAGACCCCGATGCTTTCTGGTACGGTGGAAGTACATGCACACCTCCGTAAAGACGATCCAGATCCCACGGCTGGCCATTTCCAATATACTCGTTTAATACAAACGGCTGATACTGGGTCAGAATCCCCACCGTATCAATTCCTGAATTTACGCAGTTCGACAGTGGAAAATCAATGATACGGTACTTTCCCCCAAACGGAACTGCAGGCTTTGCAAGCTTCTGTGTCAGTGCATATAATCTGGACCCCTGGCCTCCGGCAAGCAACATCGCAACTAGTTCTTTTGCCATATAAGTATCCCCCTTCTGTTCATAATAATTACACTTATTATGGTAACATAAAAGGGGGATAATTCCTAGTACTTTTGGCTCTTTTCGTTTATTTTAGTGCAAAGATTTCTGTGCCGTATACAGTTTGTAATATCTGCCTTTCTTTTTCATCAGTTCTTCATGCGTTCCCGCCTCTGCGATTCCTCCGTCATCAATATACATGATCTTGTCACAGCCACGGATCGTGGAGAGCCGGTGCGCAATAATGAAGGATGTCCTGCCCTTAAGCATACGGTTTAATCCGGTCTGCAATGCTTTTTCCGTCTGCACATCAATGCTGGAAGTTGCCTCATCCAAAATCAGAATTGCCGGGTCACAAAGCAGTGTTCTCGCAAAAGAAATCAGCTGTTTCTGTCCCTGGGAAAGCATGGACCCACGCTCCCGCACCTGTGTTTCATATCCTTTCGGCATTTCCCGGATAAACGGATCGGCACAGACAATTTTTCCCGCTTTTTCAATTTCCTCCTGTGTGGCATCCAATTTTCCGTACCGGATATTATCTGCAATTGTTCCCGAAAAAATAAAACTGTCCTGCATCATAATCCCCATCTGCGCACGGAGAGAATGAATGGTCACATCTGCGATATCCTGATCATCGATCAGTACCTTTCCGTCATTGACATTGTAGAACCGTGAAATCAGATTGACGATGGTACTCTTTCCGGCCCCGGTCGGTCCTACAAGTGCAACACTCTCCCCGGGATTTACCGTAAAGGATACGTCTTTTAATATCGTTTTTGTCTCATCATATGCAAAGGTCACATGGTCAAACGTAACTTTCCCCCGGATCTTTGGCATCTTGATCGCATGCTCTGCATCTTTTACGGTAACCGGCTCATCGATGGTTTCAAAGATCCGTTCCAGATAAGCGATATTATTGATAAAATTGTTGAATATATTTCCAAGGTTCATGATCGGCTGCCAGAAATACGAAGCATAACTGGAAATCGCCACGATCGTTCCCAGCGACTTATTTCCCTGCCCGAAAATGACAAGGCCAAACAAAAAAATGGCAGCACGGACAAACACCGAAATGGTATCAATGCCCGGCCATACAAGGTTTGAGTAGCGCACAGCGGTATTCCAGGTCCGTCTGCATTCTTTGGAAAGTCCGTTAAAGATTTTTGCATTTTCATCCTCACGTGCAAAAATCTGTGTAATCCGGGCACCTACAATATTTTCCTGCAGATACGCATTTAAGTTTGAGTTCTTGTTGGATACGGCCTGCCACGCCTTTCTCTGCTTATTTTTGATCCAGAACATAAAGACGGCAAGCACGGGAACTCCACACAACACAACCAGTGCCATCTGCACATCTACCATAAACATAAAAATAATAATAAACAGCAGATTAAATGCTTCCAGCACGATATTGATCAGTCCGTTTGACAACATATCCGATACCGAATTGACATAATTGACCACCCGGATCAGAATCTTTCCATGCGGTCTGTCGTCGTAATACTGAAACGGAAGTTCCTGCAGATGTTCAAACAGGTCCTTGCGGATATCATAAATAATATTCTGACTGACATCCACCATAATGCGGCTGCGGATCGTGGTAAAAATCACGCTGACCACATAGATGGCAATCAGCGCCGCCACCAGAGAAAATAACAGTCTCATATTTTTATCAGGCACCGCAATATCAAGTGCCCGCTGAATAATCATCGGTGCCACGTACCCGAACGCTCCTCCAATTCCGCTGAGGACGATCGCAAGGATCATACCCCTGCGATATTTTTTGATATAGGATGACGCCCGGAGCAGATGCCGGATATCAAACGGTTCTTCCAAGATTTCATCCTGCTTATATGTATTCTTTGCCATTGTCTCACCCCCCTATACCAGGTCTTCGCCGGTCTGCAGCTGTACCAGTTCGTAATAATATCCTTTTTTTGCCATAAGTTCCTCATGATTTCCCATCTCCGTGATCCGTCCATGCTGCATCACCAGAATCTTATCCGCCATCATCGTAGTGGAAATCCGCTGTGCGATAATTACCTTCGTACACGAAAAATCCAGATGCCGCAGTGCTTCCTGAATCTGTTTTTCCGTTTCCATATCCACCGCAGAGGTCGTATCGTCCAGAATCAGAATCGAAGGCCGCACCGCCAGTGCTCTTGCCAGGGAAATTCGCTGTTTCTGTCCACCGGAAAGGCCTACGCCACGCTCTCCGACCACCGTATCATATCCTTCCGGCATCTTTGAGATAAAATCAGATGCCGCAGAATATTTTGCAAATTTTTCCACTTCTTCGAGATCAATGCTGCTGTCTCCGTAGGCAATGTTGCCCTCGATCGTATCGGAATACAACAGTACATCCTGTGTGGCAAGTCCGATCTGTTTGCGCAGGTCGGACAGTCTGAAATTCTGCACCGGTATATCATCGATCCGCACTTCCCCTTTCGTCGGCTCATAAAACCGCGGGATCAGGTTGATCAGGGAAGTCTTTCCGCAGCCGGTTTCTCCCATGATTGCAATGGTCTCCCCCGGTTTTACGGTAAAAGAGATATCATGCAGCACTGGAAGATCCCCATCTTCATATTGAAAGGATACCTCCCGGAATTCGATTTTCCCGTCAAAGCGGTCCGGGTGTGCAGCTGCATCCAAAGCATCTTTGATCTGTGGTTCGGAATAATAGATCTCCATCACCTTTTTGGATGCGGCCGAAAACCGCTGAAATTCATTCATGATATTTCCCATCTGGCGCATTGGGTTGGCAATTGCCCAGATCAGTCCGGAAAATGCCACATAATCTCCCATCGTCAGTTCGCCCCGGATTAAAAAGACACCGCCCACGGCCAGCATCACTACCGGCATAAGGTTTGCAATGCTTTCCACATATGGGAAAAATTTCAGCCATACCATGCTGGTTTCTTTGTTCGTCTCTGCATAATCTTTGTTTGCCCGGTCAAATTTTTCAATTTCATATGCTTCCCTGGCAAACGCTTTTACCACACGGTTTCCGGAAATATTTTCCTGCGCATAGGTGTTCATCTGTGCCAGTTTTTCACGCAGTTTCGCATGCATCGGTGCCACCTTGTTTTTGAACAGATAAATGATAAAAAACACAAACGGCGAAATAATTAACAGGCTCAGAGCCATTTTCCAGTTCATATAAAAGAAGTATATTGCCACCACACCAAACAGGGAAAATGATTCGATCACCATGCGGATCACCCATGCAACCATGTGGCGCACCGCATCCAGATCGCCCGTAACACGCGTCATCAGATCGCCGGTACGATATGTGCTGTAAAAGGTCATATCCTGCCTCTGGATTTTGTCATACAAAAAATTGCGCACACGGTACAGTACCGTCTGTGACACATGCTCGTAAATCATGCAGTCTCCATAGACAATCACACCGCGAAGTACGGTAAATACAATCATCAGGATGAGCAGATGATAGAACAAACCGCTATTTGTTCTCATATTTTTCCACGCATCTGCCCCACTTAAAAACAGATCCACAATTCTTCCGGAATAATACGGAACCGTCAGCTGCAATATATTATAGACAACGGTTCCCAGCATGCCGATCACATATAATACACGTCTGCCTTTCATATTTTCCCACAGCCACTGTATTTTTGTCTTTGGAAACAATGTTTCTTTTTTCACTTTCATCACAAGCCCCCACTGTCTTTCTTGTCAAATTTCTGTTATTGTATCAATTATTTTTGAATTATGATATAATACAATCACATAAAAATAGAACAAATCTATTCTATTTTTATGATTTTTGTCTTAATACCAGGAGGTCATATGAACGAAAATTTATTTGAATACAGTGATATGCTGCGCTCTCCTATTGAAGCTTTTTGCTGTGGCACCGGATACTGGGAAGGTCCCGTTTCCTCCCACTGGCACTATTTTCTGGAACTTGTCTATGTGCAGGAAGGATCTGTAACAGTCAGCTGTAATGACAATACCTGTCTCCTGAAAAAAGGAGCCTTTATTGTATTTCCTCCGCAGGCAATGCACTCCATCTATCATACCGATGATAAGCCCTATGTTTACATCTGCTGTAAATTCAATCTCAACCGCATAAAACTTTCCGAGAATTATCTTCCAAATTTAAACTTTGCCTTTCACCAGATTTTAAACAGCACAAACCCTCCGCTGGTTTTTGATTCGGACAACCTGCCCGATTTTCCTGCTGAACTGTTTTTCACGGATATCTTAAAAGAGGTTCAGGAAAAACGCTACGGATATGATGCCTGTGTTTATGCCCAGTTCGCCCGGCTGATCGTACAGCTGCTGCGTTTCTGGCTGGAACAGGGAATTTCTTTTGATACGGATCAGATCCCGGAAGTGGAGGAAGAAGCGATGCAGAATGTTTTGATGTATATCGATGATCATTCCCAGGAAAATATCAATATTGAATCTCTGGCACGCACGTATCATATGAGTTATTCTTACTTTGCCCGGCAGTTCCGTAAATACTATGGACAAAGCTGCAAGCAGTATATCGAATTTGTGCGGCTGAGCAAAGTGGAAAATCTCCTTTTATTTACCGGGCATGATTTAAGTTATATTGCGGGAGAAACAGGCTTTGCCGATTGCAGCCATCTGATCCGTACCTTTAAAAAACGCTATCAGATGACACCGAAACAGTTCCGCTTACAACATCAGAATATACGAAACTGACGTTTCCAATCTATGGGATTTTTTCTTTTTTTCCAAAAATTCTTTACTTTATGTTATACTATAGAAAACAAATCATAACGGAATAAGGAGGAAATCCCATGAAACGATTACACTTCACCAGATGCAGGACTTCTTTGCTTGCTGTTTTACTTGCCTTTTCCGTAGCTTTCGTACCTGTACCATTCATTTCTGATACAAGTTCTGATTCTGCAGCGCTTATCACGACTGCACAAGCTGCCCAAAAGAACACAAAAGACCATTTTTCCATCAAAGAAATACCAAAATACAGTGGAAAATCTTCTGTGGCTGCACATGGAAATAAACCATATTTCACCAGCCGGGAAAAGCAAAACACCAACACTTTTGAATCCTACCATAAACTCGACAAGCTCGGACGATGCGGTGTGGCTTATGCCAATGTGAGCAAAGACACCATGCCGACCGAAGCGCGCGGGGAAATCGGTCAGATCCGGCCATCCGGCTGGCACACAGTCAAATACACCGGTGTCGTGGACGGCAACTATCTGTATAACCGCTGCCACCTCATTGCTTACTGCCTTACTGCGGAAAATGCCAATAAAAAGAACCTGATCACCGGCACCCGCTACATGAACAATGAAGGCATGCTTCCTTATGAGGAAAAAACCGCACGATATATAGACAAAACCAATAACCATGTCTTATACCGCGTGACACCGGTTTTTGAGGGCAGTAACCTGGTCGCTTCCGGTGTCCTGATGGAAGCTTATTCTGTGGAGGATCAGGGAAAGGGCATTTGTTTTTGTACCTACTGCTACAATGTACAGCCGGGTGTTGCCATAGATTATGCCACCGGTGACAGTCATCTGAGTGGAAAAAATAACCAGAATTCCCATAATAGTTCTGCAAAGGAACACGCATCCGCGGTCTATATTTTAAATACCAACACCAAAAAATTCCACAAACCGGACTGTTATTCGGTAAAGCAGATGAGCAGTAAAAACCGAAAAAAATACAAGGGGCTCCGCAAGAAATTGATCAAAGACGGATATTCCCCTTGTAAAAACTGCAACCCATAACGGCTGCCGGTATTTTGACAACTATACTTCAAACGTATTCAGCCTTGCGGCAAGTTCATGGGAACCTGCTGCAAGTCCTGATATATCATTTTCCACCTCATTCATATGCGCTGCCAGTTCCTGTGTCGTTGCCGTAACCTGCTGGCTTGCGGCTGCGGTGCTTTGTGCACTTCCTTCTATCTTTTCCACCTGCTCCGATACGGAATGGATCTCCGACATGGTCTGTAAAACGATGGATGAAATCCGGGCTACTTTTTCATTCGTCTCAGAAATGCCATCTTCAATCAGGGAAAAGGAAGTAATCACTTCGCTGGTATCATCAATATTTGTCTGGTTGCTGTTTACAACCAGATCAATACATTTTGCACACTCTTCAAATCCGTTGACAAGTGATGTGATAATGGTTTTGATGCGCTCCAGCTCATTGGATGTATTCTCAGACAATCCTTTGATGCTTTCTGCAACAACGGCAAACCCTTTTCCGGCTTCCCCTGCCCGTGCTGCTTCAATGGATGCATTCAGGGCAAGCAGGTTTGTTTCGGATGCGATTTCTTCAATACTGGAGAGAATTTCTGACATTTTTTCGATGGTCTGGTTCGTTTCTGCAATCCGGGAAGCAATGGTGGAAACATTATCGGTCATCTGTGCACTTCCCTTTGACATTGCCTCTATATGGTGTTTCATATTACCGGAATTTTCACGCAATGTCTCTGTACATTGATTGATATTCTCTGTTGCAGAAGCTATTTCATCCTCCCCACTCTGGATATCCGTAATGGTTTTATGCATCTGTCCGATTGCTTCTGCCTGATGGGTTGCTTCCGCTGCAATGCCTTCAATGGCATCTGCAATCTGCCCGGTCGCTTTGCGTGCGGAATCGGTCATGTCCTTCAACCGGTCCCCGGTATCCGTTACGCTCTGGGATATGGACATACTGTCTTTTATGATGCCGCCAAATTTTTCCATGGATTCATTGGCATTTCTGACCATTGCACCAAGTTCGTCCTGCCGGTTTATCACGTTACTGTCAACCGCACCGATGAGTTTCCCGGAAGAAATGTTTTCGAGCTTTCCACGGATGACATCCAATACCTTTACGAGACGTCTTGCGACAAAATAAGTAAGGAATATCATTGCTATGATAAGGATAATACACTCAGCGATCAGTATGCACACATCCTGCCGGAAAGTCTGTTCGATTTTTTTCGTATTTGCACTTGCCTCAATATTTGCATTGATATCATCCGTATAGCATCCTGTCGTCAGTACCCAGTTCCACGGCTCAAATTCCTCACTGTAAGCAATTTTAGGTGCCTGTGTTTTGCCATCTGCCTTCGTAAAAATAAATTCATTGAACCCACCGCCTTTTTCTGCGGCTTTCATGATTTCCTGTATGATCATGACCCCGTTATTGTCTTTTAATTCTATCCGGTTTGATCCTTCCTGATCCGGCAGGATCGGATGCATGACAAGGGTATAATCAGTACTGTCTACCCAGATATATCCATCTCCTTCATCTCCGTAGCGGAAATTCCTCAATGTCTCAAGAGCGTTTGTCTTTGCGGTTTCTTCATCCATCTGCCCGTTTTTGAACTGGTCGTAATAATACTTCACGATGGTAATTCCCGACTGTACCTGCGACTTTACTTCTGTTTTGTACCCATCCAGAATATCCTCATACCGGATATCTTTAATGGTTGTTTCCGTAAATTTGAATATGCCCGCACATGTGCCGACAAGGATCAGACATGCCGCTATAATAATTCCTGTAAAAATTACGGACAGTCTGGCTGACAGTGATTTTTTCATTTGTAAGACCTCCCAATTGCTAAACATAGCTTATATATTTACTGTTACTGTTATATTATAACACTTTTCCCATGTTTATCCAACAGACGCAGCCCTATTTTCCA
>OBLI01000483.1_pt1 | contig 42133 bp, 48 predicted proteins | sample 1519701 | NCBI WGS metagenome assembly OBLI01 (sample SAMEA3663005, study PRJEB22513) | pig gut metagenome | biome: pig gut; feature: pig-associated habitat; material: faeces | place: France | collected 2012
AAATAATACACTTAATACATACTTGTTTTTTTACTACAAAATGCAAGTTATTTATTATGATTTCCAGCAGCGTTCACACTCCGCAGAGGGGGTATGTTTACATTAAAAAAGTTAATTAAATGTCTCGCTATGCCTATAGTAGTTCCACTCTACTCATAACCAAAAATTTCAAACTCGATTCATCAAAATCATCAAAAATCTTCGCTACTCCCCTTCGGACAAAACCTAACAAATCCCTACCAAAACATCAAATCACACATCATCAAAAATCCCTACTAAAAGCCAATAAATCATCAAATCTCACAAATCCAACCCTCAGAAATCATAGTAAAATCCTAAACAAATTACGATTAAGCCTAAAATACATAAAATAAATGCAATTTTAAGAGCTTATTAATAATCAAAAAATAACTCCCCTACTCCGTTCTATTACTCCAAAAGCTCAATATAAATCTATAAAAAGTAAATATTAAAATTCATATCCAAAAATAAATTTACCGAAGATACTAATTTTTAAAATAATTTTTGAACGTGTTTTGTAAAGTGTAGCCCCTATGAAAAGGGGCGGTCTGGACTGCGTAGCAGGACAGAACACGCAAGGGGTTAAACAAAACAAATCGCAAAAGTAATTTATAGTAAAGAGTAAATCACAAAATACATTCTTTTTCGATTGACAAGTTTCAAGTTAAAGAGTAAAATAAACATAGGATAAGAAAATTAAACTTATTATCAAATACAAAGGAGAATAAAAACTATGATAACAACAATTACCACTAACGAGAAAAACTATCATTTATCAACCATTAATGTAAGAATCACTGAAATAAGTGAAGACCGTAATATAAAGTTTCTCAAATATTGTTCCGATGCTTACATTAACAGAAATGATTTATTACGGTTCTTTCCTGAAATGAATGATTGTGATTTTAATATTTTAAAAGTAAAAATAACAACTACGCTCAATCGGATATTTATTATGGAAGATGAATATATACTAATATCACAGGTGATAGAAAGTCTAAATAACAATAATAAATCACAGTTATCAAAATGCTTTAATGGAATAATAAATGCTTTCCCTAAAAATGCAGGTGTAATTAATCAAGATGAAATATATGATTATTTAGAGAGTTGGAAACATAATGTATATGATATTATAGGAACGATGGAGAGTTTATATTGTGGTAAAATAAACAGTATACTAAGAGATACATATCAGATAATGGAAACCAATTATGGATTTGATATGAAAGAAGCAGAAAAAGAATTTTTAACATATAAGCAAAAATATAATCCGTCTCTTTTAGACTCTGGAATAAATTTTATAGCACATAAAGAAGAATACAGACAGATTTTTATGAAATCATTAAAAGAAAGATTTAGCAGGTCAAAGAAATATATTGAGTTACAAATATCGGCTATGGAAAGAAATTATTCTAAATTGCAAGATGTATTTAATGATGTTAAGTAATGATTAGCAGTGAATTTTTTGACGAGAAATTTTAACGCCGAAAATAAATTTCTCTTTATATAAATAGTTTCTCTTTATACAGTCAACTTTGTGTGGACTTTGGTAGCTTGAAATTTACGATTTTTGAAAAAGATAAGCTACATAAGTCACTTATCCCCTTAAATCATACTTTTGAAAGGAGTATTAAATGGAACAATTTTTTTATCGAGTACCAAACGATTGGATTAGGAGTAAACCGCCTAATATAAAGAAAATATGTGTCTGCTATCTGATAGATGAGACACGAGGATTAGGAGGGCGTGGAATTACATCAATACAATACATAACGGATAATTGTGGATATAAGCAAAGACGAGGGTTCAGTCAAATCAATAGTGTGTATGAAGCTATATTACAAAATCTATTTGATAATGAATTAATCTATCTCGTAAATGGCTATCAGTTCCCTCCTCAGAATATCTCGACTGCTATTCCATACATAGTAAATGAAAATAAATTTGACGTTGTGAGTAATTTTACTAAATTCACAGACCGAGAATTTGATACTATCATACGTTATAATTCTAATCGTAATAAAGAAAATCTACTGGCATTATATTTATATGTTAAGTCATTTTATCACCAATCTACAACAGGCAATCGCCCTATCGGTTTTTATCAGAGTCTTGATACCGTCAAAGAGCGGATAGGATTATCCAGATATACAGCAATTGGATTATACGATGAACTTATAGAGAAGAAATTACTTTATAAATATTATGTTGGTTCTCGTGAAATAAGCAGAGGTGGCGGTAAAATCAGAGAGAATGTACCTAATATATATGTGCCTAATCTTAATCAGACTGCCGAGGAATTAGATAATACATATAAATCTACTGTGGATATTATGAAAAACTTTTATGGAGTAACAGAGTTTCTGCCGTTTATGAAGAATTTAAAAGAAATATGAGGAGAATGGTTATGAGAATAAAGTTTTGTGAAAGAACAGTGAATCAATTTCAAAAAGTAAATCACACAAAAAGATATAAATTTTCAATTGACAAATTCAATCAAATCATTATAATTATAGTATGAGAAAGGGATAAGCCTAATCTCTAAGAAATAAATTGTAACATTAAAGGAGCATGACAATGAATGAATTAAAAACTCAAACTATTACCGATTGCGTAATTATTAACACTATGCCTTTAGCAATTAAGGAATATAATAATCGTCGTGTCGTAACTTTTAAGGACATTGATACTTTACATCAAAGACCTGATGGAACGGCTCGGAGAAATTTTAATGCTAACAAAAGGCACTTGATTGAGGGTGAAGATTACTTTAAGGTTTGTGCGGACGAAATTCGTACGCACAAAATCATGGAGGTTTCACCTAAGACACACGAGTATATTGTATTTATTACTGAAAGTGGTTATCTAATGCTGACAAAATCTCTTACAGATGATTTAGCGTGGAAAGTGCAGCGTGAACTTGTCAATACATATTTCAGAGCCAAAAATATGCTCACTATAACTAAAACATCTTTCCAAACACTTATTAATAAAATATCATCGTTAGAAACAGAAATTGTAGACATGAGACATTGCCTTGAAACCAAGAAACCTACACAGCCAAATTTTTGGTTATGGAAGAAACATATAGCAAACAAGGTTATTGATACACTTGTTGAAACATTACATATTGATAGTAGGTCGGCTTATGATATGGTCTATGATAATATGATTTCTATGTATGGATTTGATAAGAGTTTTGCTATTAGTCAATTCTGTAGCAAATATGGCATTGAGAATACCTTAGATAATCCTGCGAAGATTCCTGTTATTGATACAATCGCTGATGTTCCTGAATACCAGCGACAGTTTGTAGAAACAACTAATCATATTATAAGCTGCAATAAGGAAATCTCCTATGCTAAAAATGAGGTACAAGTTAATGTATCTGATATTGTGCTATGTGACAAAGTACAGCAAGTCATTATGCCATTAATACATAAATATGAAGATAACTCGCCTAATGGTTCTAAAACATATAGAACTGTCTACAAAAAGATGCGTAAAACTGATAAGGCATGGAAGAATATGCTGACACGCCACCATTGTAAGAGCAAAAAGGAACTTTTGTTGAAATGCGATAAGTATTATGCAGAATTTGTGCAAGTAGTAAATGACCTACTTTCTGAAGGAGGTGAAATCTGATGAATCTTAACAACGATATCATACACTATGCAATTCCGTATAGATGTAATCAATGTACATTCAATTATGGTTGCAGCCACGTCTGCCATAATTCAACCAACCCACAGTGTAGAAATTTCATTCCTGATAATATGGACAAATTTCTGAATGACACAATTTTGTATTTTAAACTAAACTATTCTAAGAGCAAAACAAACAAATTAAAACGTATTTGTACATATCAAGGTGCTTATAATGATAATGTCACTACTCTGGATAGCTATTATGTAAACTTTATCAATGATAGCATTTCGCAGCTTCGCAAGGGTAAAACGGTATATGTGTTCAAGCTGAGTCATGTCTGGGAGATTTTGCAATTTGTTGATGATGTAAAAGCTGTCTATCAAGGCGACGGTATTATCGGATTGACGTGTAAAAAATAAAAGTAAATTATAAAAAGGAGTAATATTATGGACGAAACTAATACAATAAACAAAATGATACCTTTGGTAGAGGATTATTATTTCTCTGCTGACGAGAATCAGTATATTCTCTATCGCTGTGGTAAACGTAACAAGATTGACATTAAAACAAAGAAATCCACAGGCGAGGTTATTGATTTCACAGAAACCGTGGGGTTTTATACTACCATTTTTTCAATGCTTAAAGGCTGTGTTAGAGAATGTAACAGACGTAAAATACAGAATGGTGAAATTAGTAATTTGAAAGACTGTATTAAGCACATAGATGATATATATTACAAGATAGAAAGTCTGACAAAAGGATTTTGAACGCAAATAACAAAATCTGAATGGGATTTATGGCACTCTAAGCATTTAACGGTAAAGTTGGTAGGTAAAATGTAGAGTGGCAAAATTGCCATTTAGATTGCGTGATTTCTAATAATCATTTTTTTATATAAGAATAAATCATAAGATAGTAGTTTTAGGTGAAATCTCTCCAAAGAATAGGCAAAATATTGATATATTACTTATTAGTAGATAAATTACTATGCTAAAATTAATGTCTGATATTTTCCCTATTCTTATGGAAAATATTAAATATAATAAAGAGGTAATAAAAAATGAGACAAATATATACACTGAAATTCAAATCCTCGCTTTTGAGGGAATTTGGGTATAAAATTGAAACTACTTTTGACGAAGCAAAGAGTTTAAAAAATGTAATAGCACTTGCAGATAGTCAGATGCTTCGTACAATCAGAGATATTCGTGGTAAAGAAATAGATTTTGATAAAATTGAAGAATATTATGCTGATAGAGAAGATTATGATAATCAGCTTGCACATTCAAATAAATTATCAGAAGAAGAAGTGAAAGATATAACTACTAAACGTAAAGAAATTCAACAAAAAATTAATGAAAACTTATTTATACTTGATTATGTAACTATCGTAATTGAAAGTGAAAAGGATTATGATTATATCTGCGATAAAGGTGTTATCATTAATGGTAAGTCATATCATAGATTAAGCTGTTCTGCTGGACAAGCACGAAAATCAACTATTGTAGTTTGTGCTGATGATATTATTGATGAAGTAATTCAAAGACTTGACAATGGTAGGGATAAGACAGTACCTTTGGCTGCAAGTAAGTATAATGCTTACTTTGGATTAAGTAGTTCTGCTACTCAGATTGTAAGTGAACCAAAATTCATTGTAGTTAAAGATTTTGAAAATACTGATACCTTTAAAGTACATTTTGTTACTGAAGTGGCAGGAAATACAGACGACCTTGTAGAAGATAAAGAAATAACACAGTCATTCAATAGAACCGATGGCATGGGGCTTATTTCACCAAGACAAGCTAAGAAATGGGCTGAAGAACTTGGGCTTGATTATATCCCATCACAGTTTGGTCTGCGACAGAGTTTCATTAAGGGTATGCTTTGCACCTTCCCTATTCACGAATTTTGTGAAGAAATAAACGGTGGTAATTATATAGTTGATACAATCTATAAGGATAGTGATGGAAATTATATAAAGGCTGACCTGCGTGATTATGATATTATTATTTCAGAATCACAATTTAAGTTGTGGAATTGTTATAAGTGTGTTGACGATTATCTTGAAAAATGCCACGATAATAAACTTGAATGGGGTGTTCCACAGTATGCACCAAAGGAATGTAAAAATATCTTGAAGATGAATTATCAGTTCTTGCAGACGTTAGATTTAAACGAAAATGATATAAAAGAATTGTGCAAACCATTTGTCGAATGGATAAATGGGGTATCTTATGATAATTTTGAATATATGCTATTGTTCTTATTGGGAGTAAATAATACAACTGACAGTATAAACAATTTCATTCGTAGTAGCGATAATTATTGGTTGAAAGCTTTAGTTCTGAATCCCGAGTTAAAAAATGATAAATACATACGTTCAAAAATCAGAGAACTCATCAAGAAAAAGATACAAAAAGGTTGCATGGGAGATATTTATGTGGATGGTAATTTCCAAACCTTAGTGTCTGACCCCTATGCTTATATGCAACACGTTTGTGGTCTTGAACCAACGGGATTACTTGGTAGAGATGAGTTTTATTCTAACTATTGGAATGAGCGTGGTATTACACAAGTTGACGGTATGCGTTCTCCTCTCACCTTCAGGTCGGAACACGTTGTTATGAATTTAAAGAAAACTGCTAAAACAGAAAAATGGTACAGATATTGCAAGACAGGTATTATTATCAATTGGTTTGGTCATACGGTACAGAATTTTGGAGGTGCGGATTTCGACCTCGATATTTTGGCAACCACATCTAATCCAATTATCATTAAAGGTGTTTATAAAGATGAATTAACAATGACATATAATGCACCAAAACCAGAGAAAAAGGTGTTTACACAGGAAGATATTCAAAAAGCTGACAAGTTTTCGTTTGGCTCTATCATAGGTCAAATAACAAATAAGAGCAGTAATGCTTACGCTTTATTAACTGAAATAGAAGAAAAGTATGGCAAAGATAATCGTATGTGGGAAGTTACATATTCAAGGCTTATTCAATGTTGTAAGGCACAGAGCTGTCAAATTGATAAAGCCAAAATAGGTCGTGAAGTTAAGGGTATTCCTAAATTGTGGGTGGAATATCGTAAAACAGACGAGAAAACTATTGAAAGTAAAGGATATACTGATAAGGACATAGAAGAAATCAAATTCTATAACAGTATTCTCCTTGATAAATACCCTTATTTCTTCAAATACAGATATAAGGATTGTAAAAAGAAATATGATAAGTATGTTGATAGTAGCGAGAGTGCGTGTAAGCAGAGGTTCAAGATATCACTTAATTCTCTTATTTTATTGAGTAAGAAAACACCTGAACAGATTGAATTTTTGGATAACTATTATCGCTATATGCCTGTTACTATGAGTAATAGTCCTATGAATATACTTTGCAGATATATAGAGGGTATTAATTTTGAAATATCAACTAAAATCAAAGAAGATAACACGCAGGATATATTACCTTTGATTAAGTTTGATACTGAATATTCTGATGATGAATACCAAGCTGTTTCTGATATGATTAGTGATTGGTTACTTAAACATCGTGAAGCAGATAATCAAAATAAAGATAGTGAGAAGAATGAAAAGACAGTAGTAGACTATTCTAAAATAGCTAATGATATTATTTCACAGGTAAAGAACGTTGGCAAGGCTGTTAATTGTGCAATAGACTATTTCTATGTTTATAATCCGTCAAAGAATAAAGATGTGCTGTGGCAGATATTTGGTAGACACATTACTGCTAATATGAGAAGAAACGTAAATACTGTCAAGTTCCCTATGCCCGATAAAAATGGTGATATAAAATATTTAGGAGAAATGTATTCAATGCAGGAGGTTGAGATATGAATAAATATAAATATAAAGATTTTGTTTATGCTCAAAAGATATATAACGAGGGCTTTTTGACTAAATATCGTGACACAGAACTTAAACTGGTTGCTTTGTATATGCGTGACATATTAGGAATAACAAAAAAACAAGAGCGTAAAGAAGCATTACATAAATTTTGCGAGAAATATTTGCCCGATTATCATAGAATGAAATACTATAAGATAATAAACAGAGTATTAACGTATTCTTGTGATAAAAAGAATTTTTTGATTACTATTGACAGTGTTCCTGTAATGAAATGTGAAATGAATTATTTGAATAGTCAAGATATATCTACCGATGAAAAGAAAGTTTTGTTTGCATTACTTGTTACATATAAATTGCGTAAAATGTATTTTGAAATTAAAAAGCCTGATAAGCCTTATGATAATATGTATTTCAAGGGTGGTGCTACACAGTATGGAGACTTGAAGAAAGTTAGCAACATAAATAATAAACTTGATATAAATATTGATATTATTTCGGAACTGGCTGTTAAAGAATACGTTAAAATTTACAGTCGTGGCTGTATTAGATTGAATTTCCTTGAAGAGATTGTAGACGATACTGGTGAAGTAGCGTTTGAAATGACAGACTACAATAATATCGGATACTGGTTTGAGTGGTATAATGGCAATAAGAGAATTGGAAAGTGTATTAAATGTGGAAATGTATTCTATAAAAAGTCAAACCATCAAATATATTGTTCTGAGTGTCAAGGTTATGAGAAACAGGGCGTAAAAACATTGATATGCTGTGATTGTGGTCAAGAATTTGGGGTTAATGGAATTATTAAAAATAAAAAAAGATGTGATGTATGTCAAACCCAGTATAGAAAAAAAATGATTAATGAAAATGCAAAGAAATATTACATGAATCAAAAGTAAATTACAAATTTTATACACTTTTATTTAATATAGAAAATCCCTACAAACGGCTTAAATGCGTGGCTTGTGGGGATTTTACTTTTGATTACTATATGATATATAAGTATTTTTGAATATAAAAACCCATTATATCATACCACATTGACTTTATTTTGTCAATGAATTTTTATTAAGGAGAAATTAAAAAGTGGTAAAAATCACAAAAGACATGGCAGCGTTTATCAGAAAGAGACTTCCTGATGTTTGTATTAAAAAAACTCTTAAAAACAAAGGCTCATCTATGGGAAGCTATTACGCAGAGGAAACTTCTGCCGTGTTAAAACTACTTGCACAGTATCAGAAAACTGTGAATGTAGTATCTGAATATCCTACTCGTAAGTGAGTAGGGGTGCGTAAGCACTAACTTATATTATTAAAGGAATTTTTTATTATGACTTATAAGGATTATGAAATTAACCTTGACGAGATTTTGTCATCTCCGACAGAACTCTCCCCTGCTGTTTATCAGTATTATAAGAATTTGCAGAATCGTACAATTATTATTAATGACCAGATTACGGCAGATATTGTGGAGTCTGTTATGCTCCCTCTTATTGAAATGGACAACGATGGAACTGATGAACCTATTACAATTAGACTTTCTACTGTCGGTGGAAGCTTGTTTGATGGAATTACGTTGTGCGATGTAATTGACGGTCTTAAAACCAAAACAACAATTATCGTACAGACGTATGCCTATTCTATGGGTGGAATCATTCTTATGGCTGGATATAACAATCCTAACGTTAAAAAAGTTTGTTATAAGCACAGTACAGCTCTTTTACACGCAGGCAGCACATACCTTGAAGGCAATTCAACATCTGTAAAAGACCAGTTTCATTTCAATCAGAAATTTGAACAGAAGCTAAAGGATTATACTCTTTCTCACTCAAAGATTACTGAGGAAGAATATGACTCTATGGAGAGATACGAGTGGTATATGGATTCAGATACAATGCTTGCCAAAGGGCTTGTTGACGAAATTCTGTGAGGTATTATGGTATGGCAAAGAGATTCCTCGATACAAATGCTATCCTCACAGATTGTACTGATATTTCAAACGTTGTAATCAGCTCAAAAACTCTTGAAGAGTTGGAGAACATTAAGACCAGTTCTCATAAGGATAATGATATTAAATACAAGGCTCGTGTTGCTGTCAGAGCAATTCGTGAACAGAAGCCTGAAATTGTTATTGTTCAGAAGTATGACTATGACAAGATTGAAGAACTTGGTCTTGAAATTACTAATGATAATTTAATTATTGCATCGGCTTGGAGATATTCACAAGAAAATCTTATTGTATTCGTGACGAATGATATATTATGCGGTTTGACTGCTGAGAAGTATTTTGGGTTGAATGTTGAAGAATTAAAGTTAAAAAATGACGATGTTTATAAGGGATTTAGAGTAGTTCAGCCTACTGACGAAGAATTATCGCAGGTTTATAGTAAAGATAATTGCGAGAATATTTTTGGCTGTCTTGTTAATGAATATGTAATTATCAATGATAGTGACGGCAATTTTTGTGATGTAATAAAGTGGACTGGTGAGAAATACGCTAATATATTCAATAAGAATGTGAAAACAATGGCATTTGGTGATAAACTGAAGGCAAAGGACGTATATCAGCGTATGGCAATAGATAGTCTTATTTCTAATACTATGACTTGTATTTCAGGTAAAGCAGGAAGCGGTAAGAGTTTATTAAGCCTTTTAGCCTGTATGTATTTGATTGAGAACGGTAAGTATGATAGACTTGTTGTACTATTTAACCCTTGTCAGGTGCGTGGTGCTACACAGATGGGCTATTATCAGGGGTCACTTACTGAAAAAGCGATGCAATCAAACATCGGGAATATATTAATAACGAAATTTGGAGATAGATTTGCAGTAGATAATTATATTGCACAAGGCAAGATAAAGTTAATTCCTATGAGCGATTGTCGTGGTATGGAAATACTTGATACAGAAATTCTATGGATTACAGAAGCAGAAAATACAACTATTGACCTTATGAAGATTTGTTTATCAAGAGTGTCATCAGGTGCAAAAGTCTTTATTGAAGGAGATTTTGACCAAACAGATAATAAGCTTTTTGATTGTAATAATGGTATGATGAGAGCAATAGAAGTGCTTTCTGGTGAAAAGGAATTTGGCTATGTACAACTCCAAAATGTATGGAGAAGTAGGATTGCCGAATTGACTGATAAATTTTAAATAATAAGGAGAATTACATAAATGGCTAAGAAAAGTACAAAGGTGGCTTTCTCAAAGGCTACTATAACTTTTGAGAATGGTAAATATACAATTACTGAGATAACAAAAGATGATAGCACTGATTATAACTTGAGTGCTGTACTTGATAGTTTTGTTGGTCAGGAAGGTATATCTCTTTCTATCGGTGTAGATGATGATGTGCCTGCGGTTACGGAGGAGTAATGACTAAATACAAAAGATTTGAAGGCGAAACTGAAAAACAGTTTATTTGGAGACTTCATTCACTTGTAAATACTAAAGAACTTACTTGGAAACAAATAGCTGACATTGTTAATGAGCAATTCAGAGATTCCGAAGAAGACTATCGTGACGAGAGTGCTTACAGAAAACCTTGCCAGTCTGCGGAAGCATATTATGATGAAGTCTTTTCAAAAATGATTGGTGCTGAATATAGTGATGATATAGCTAAACAGCGTAGAGAACTGGAAATATCAAAAATTCAGTTTCGTGATGAAAGAAATGCTTGGCAGAAACAAAATTATACTACTGCAAGAGTAGAACAGAAACTTGATTATCTCGAAGATGTACTTAAACAGCAAGGCAAGATTAATTTTGATGTTCCCGACACAGTTAATATAAATTCTGACAATGATATGCTTGTAATGCTTTCAGATTTACATATTGGTCAGTGCTTTTCTACGCAGTTTGGAGAATATAACTCTGACATTGCCCGTGAGAGGTTAGAAAAATATCTTGCAGAGATAATTAAGATACAGAAACGACACAATAGCGAAAATTGCTTTGTAAGTATTCAAGGCGATTTGATTAGTGGAAATATCCATAAAACTATTGCAGTTACTAATCGTGAGAATGTTATAGAGCAGATTAAACTTGCAAGTGAGATTATCTCATCTTTCTGTTATGAATTGACAAAGATATTTAAACACGTTTATATGCAGGATTGCAGTGGTAATCATTCAAGAATAGATAGAAAAGAGGATGCTATTCATTCTGAAAGGCTCGATGATTTGATTGCTTGGAATATTGAAATGATACTTTGTCATATTCCTAATTTCACGACATTAAAAACAAAACTGGACGTTGGTATTGCAAAGTTTGATATTCGTGGTAAGACTTATATTGCAACACACGGAGATTTTGATAATTTTTCTAAGCAAGGTGTAGCTGATTTATCATTTATGATTGGTTTTATTCCCTACGCTATTTTGTGTGGTCATAGACACTTTCCTGCTATGAGTGATTTTTCTGGTGTTAAGATGATACAGAGTGGGTCGCTTGTCGGTTCAGGAGATGATTATACAATTGAAAAAAGACTAACAGGGAAGGCAAATCAGACCGTTTGTATTTGTGATGACAAGGGTATTGAATGTTATTACTCTATTGAATTAAATTGAATTGAAAGGAAATTAAAATAGATGCTTAATTTAAATGAATTTGTGAGGTTTTATAGTAACGAATTAGGAATGCCTATGACTCAGGCAAAAAGAGAAATTGAAAATTTTATAACTGCTTTTAAAAAGGCTACATATATTGAGAATGGAGTTAATATTAATTCTTTCCTAAAAAGCGAAGTAGTCGATGTTCCTGCTAAAAAGTGTAGAAATCCAAAGGATGGAACTGAAATTTCTGTTCCAGCTAAAAAGATTGTAAAAATCAAAATCAGTTCAAAATTTAAGAACAGGGAGGACTAATTTATGGGAAAGTTTTCTCGTAATCGTGAATATACGTTTGCAAGTTTAGAAGATATGATTACAGATATAATAGAAACATTTGATGAAGGACAGGATATTAATATTGTTCTTTCATGTGAAGAAGTACCTAAATATCTTATATCAATACTTGCTACAGGTAGATTTCAGCCATATGACATTACATGGGCAAAACCTGAAATTGACGGATATGCCGCCGAATATTGTATTTCTTTATGTCATTTTTCAGATGAAAATTCTATTTTTGTAGAACGAGAATATAATGCAAAATATGAAAGATATATCGATGGCGACCCTAATGGTACAGATATTGCGTTTATTTCTATAGATGTTAGTACTTCATTATATGACAAGTATATAACTGACGGGTTTAATACTGTCTTGTTTGATGTTAAAGAGTGACAATTACATAAATTCTTTCTCATAGCGGTTGTTTGCAATAGTGGGCAACTGCATTTTTCATTAATACAATTGCATGAGATTGTATTGATGTCCAATAAGCCCAATTGATTACGCTTACGTTTGTATGGCGGAAGTAATTTCTTTGCTGTTATCTCTGTAAGAAATCAGGTGGTGTACAACACTGTTCTGCGGACGTTGGGCAAATAATTTTCATTAATAGAGCCGTGTTAGGCAGTATTGATGACCAAACAGAACCTCACGCACCTCTCAACGATGTGTCCCAGTGAGGCTTTTAAATTTTACCTGTACAGGTCTTACATCAAATAGTCGGAACAGAGACTTAAAACCTGTTTCCAATGGTTCACGATTATCCTAAATCGTAGATTCAATTACGGGTATGGTTTTTGAGCTTTTGTAGCCCCGATAAAAACAAAAGTTACACTTATGTATAATGATGAGTGTAAATTAACTAACAAATAAAGCATTATTCAAGGTAGTAAAGGTTCACTACGCTCCCTTATGGGAATTTGAGATGACAGGTACGCCGTCTGTCTGAATGATGTTTTATATATAAGACTTATGTATAACAGGGTATGTTCCTGTTGGTCTAATTCTGCTTTAGGCTGTTCTCCTATATGCAGATTTAGAGTAAATTGTAATTTTACTCTCCTTTGGGCGTGGCGAAATGTCACGCTCTTATTTGTTTATAAATAAAATATCAAACAAGAAGGAGAAATGAATTATGTCCAATGAAATTAAGATTTTTGAGAATGAAGAGTTTGGTTCTGTAAGAACAATGGAAATCAACGGGGTACCTTATTTTGTAGGCAAGGACGTTGCTGAAATTCTCGGATACAGTAGACCAGACCACGCAATTACAGCACACGTTGATGATGAAGATAAGCTGATGTACCAAATTGATACATCAGGTCAAAACAGAAATATGTTTATCATCAACGAAAGCGGACTTTACAGCCTGATACTTTCAAGCAAGCTTCCGAACGCTAAGAAATTCAAGCACTGAGTTACAGCAGAGGTTCTCCCTGCTATTCGCAAAACAGGCAGTTATTCTATTCAAAGCAAACCTGATAGTTATACAATTGAAGACCCTGCTGCAAGAGCAAGACGTTGGGCAGAAGAATACGAGGAAAAGAAAGCCCTTGAAGCTAAAATAGAAGAGCAGAAACCGTTAGTTGAATATGCTGAACATATTCAAGCTTCAAAAGATGTTATTGATATGAAATCAATGGCTAAACTTGCAAGCAAGAATGGTATTAAGATTGGTAGGAATAAGTTATTTTCTTTTCTGAGAGATAGAAAAATACTTGATAGAGAAAATATCCCGTATGCAAACTATATGAATAAAGAATGGTTTCAGGTAGTTGAGTCACCATATACGTTTAATAATGGTGATGTGAAAATTATTAGAACTACCCTTGTTAGTCCTAAAGGACAAATAGGAATTATTAGACAGTTAAAGAAATATTATTTGAATTAATATAAGCCAACCGCAATCCCACTGGCTTTAGACGGTGGGTAAGGTTGCAAGTAATATTTAGTACGGTAGGAACTATCGGAATTTAAGCCTGTGGAGATAGTAGGTTGTGAGGACGATGAAGCAAGAAGCCCATTGGCTTCAGACAATGGGTAGTTCACAAATAAGCAAAAGCAATCTGAAAATGAATAAAATTTATAGGTGGTGTTGTGACATCACCTAATATGTGTTCAAGATTTTAATAGAATTAAGAACGCACCATAAAAAATACAAAGACTTATGGGGTAGCTACTGAGGTGTTAGAGGGTAGTATGACTCCACTACCCTCTTTTGTATTTTATAGAGAAATGGAGTCGGATAGGAGTCAAAATTATGGGAAAGAGAAAAACACACGAAGAATTTTTAGAAGATTTTAAACGGAAAAACAATAAATCGGATAAAATCGAAATACTTGAAAAATATTGTGGTAATAAAAATAAAATAATGTGTAGATGTAAAACTTGTAATTATGAATGGAAAACAACACCAAATACATTACTTAGCAATTCAGGATGCCCCATATGTTCACAGGCAAGAAATCGCAGTGGTGTTAAGAAAACTCACAGTGAATTTATAGAAGAGTTCAATAATATATATCAAGGGGAATATACAGTATTGAGTCAATACACAAACGCAAGAGAAAAAATTCTCGTAAAACACGAATGTGGAAGACAATGGTGGGTATCAGCCGATAATATTTTACATAAAAAGACCCAATGCCCATCTTGCAGTAATCATAAAACTTGGCTTCAAGATGAATTTAAAGAATCGGTTTATAAAATAAATAATAAAGTTGAGTTATTGGAGAATTACACATCTTCTAATATAAAAATACTCTGTAAATGTAAAGATTGTGGACATATCTGGAAATCATCGCCACACAAATTGTTGGCAGGACAAAGTTGTCCAAGATGCTCAAATCATTATCAACGTACAACCAACGAGTATATACAAGAATTAAAAGAAAAGAATATTTCTATAATGCCATTAGAGGAATATCAGTTTGCAGCCACAAAAATTTTACATAAATGCTTAAAATGTGGCAACGAATGGAAAACTGCTCCGTCAAATGTGTTGTATGGTTATGGTTGTCCTGTTTGTGCATCAAGTAAAGGCGAAAAAGCCATAAAAGAATATCTTGATAATAATAATATTAACTATAAGAAAGAATATACTTTTGAAGACTTAAAGAGTGATAAAAACTATAAGGTAAGATTTGATTTTGGTATTTTTGACAATGAAAACAATCTTAATTGTTTATTAGAATTTGATGGTATTCAACATTATAAACCAGTTATTTTTGGAGGTAGAAATACACCTGATGCTAAAACAAAGGCTGAACAACAATATAAAGACGGACTATATCGTGATGAATTGAAAAATATATATTGTCAAAAACATAATATCAAACTGATTCGTATTCCATATTATGATTTAGATAGAATAGAAGAAATATTAGACAAAGAATTGGAGGTGGGATGATGGGTCGAAGACCAAGTAATGCTGGTAATCCAAAAGCCACAAAAAAATCTTCACAATCTGCTACAAAAATAAATAAAGATATAGAAATCAGCAAACTTACTTATGAAGAACCTGAAAAGAGATTATATTATTGTACTGCTTGTGGTAAATCTTTTAAAAAGCAGGATAGTAATTTCTGTAAATCATTATCTCCTCTATTTGCAGGAAATAATGGTTACGTTCATATATGTAAAAAATGTACGGATAAACTTTATTATAATTTAGTCGATTATTTTAGCAAAAATGAAGAAAAGGCTATGGATAGAATGTGCCAGCTTTTTGATTGGTATTATTCTGATGAAATTTTTGCTGCTACAAGAAAAATATCTGCTGATAGGTCGAGAGTATGTGCATATCCTGCAAAAACAAATTTACCCCAGTATGAGGCAAAAGGAAAAACTTATGTTGATACTATTGCAGACAGAGCAAATAATGTTATTCATAGTCTTGATGAACTTGATGAAATGAAAGCGGACGGTCAGACAGGTATTACTAAAGCAATGTTTGAACGTTGGGGTCAAGTTTCAACCGAAGATATTATTGCCCTTGAAGACCATTACAAAATGCTTAAAAAACAAAATCCTAATTGCGACAATAACCAAGAAATATTTATCAAAGATTTATGTTATACAAAGTTGTTACAGCTTAAATCATTCAAAGATGGCAATAGTGGTGATTTTGAAAAATATACAAAGTTGTATCGTGACACATTTAAACAGGCTGGTTTAAAAACTATACAAGAAACAGATGCAAGTGGTGAAGAGACGCTTGGCGTTACTCTTGCTGTTATTTCACAATATACTCCTGAAGAATACTATAAAGATAAAAAGTTATATAAGGATTTTGATGGCATTGGAGAATATTTTTCAAGATTTGTATTAAGACCCTTAAAGAATTTAGTTTTAGGTACTACAGAGAGAGACAAAGAATATTGTGTTAAGGACGGTGAGGACGATGGCGTGTAAATATGCCGATGAAACTCAAAGAACCTTATACAAGAAATTTCCAAGTACGCACTATTTAAGTAACCCTAAAAACGTTGACCATTTATATTTGTGGTCAACGTTTTTTAGACGTAATTTACATAGAGTAGCTATTGATTATTTAGGGTTAAAACTGCATTTATATCAAGTAATTATTCTATATTTTATGGGTATAAGTCAGTTTATTGCTATTATTGCAAGCCGTTCCGCTGCAAAGTCATTTATTATAGCTGTATATGCTTGTTGCACCTGTATTGTAAAACCATATTCAAAAATAGTATTAGCTTCTGGCACAAAAGGACAAGCTAAACTTATTGTAACAGAGAAGATTAAAAACGAATTGATGAATATGTCACCTACTTTGCGTAGAGAAATTGCAACAATTAAGGATAATCAAAATGAAGTTATTATTGTCTTTAGGAATGGTAGTACAATAACTGTGGTATGCGCTGGGGAGTCTGGTAGAGGACACCGCTCCACGAGTCTGCTCAGGGAAGAATATCGACAAATCGAAAAAGAAATAGACGATAGTATCTTATCACCGTTTCAGATTATTAGACCTGCACCTTATGCTATTGCAGAACCATATAAAGATATGAAAGAAGTCCAAGATGAACCTGTCGATATTTATATTTCTTCAAGTTGGTTTGATAATGGACATTGGATGTGGGACATTGCCGATACAGCGTTAGATAATATGTTAAATGAAAAAGGCGGTTGTTTATTTGCTTTTGATGAAAGTATCACGCTGAAACATAACATTAAAACTATGAGACAGTTAAGACGTGAGAAATCAAAACAGGATAGTTTAACTTGGCGAATTGAGTTTTTAAACGAGCGTGTGCGTGAAAACACCCACGCCTTTTTTACATATGAAATGTTATCTAAAAACCAAAGGCTTAAAAAGGCTTTTTATCCAAGATTAGCTATCGATGTAAGGCAACATAAAAAAAATCCTCACGATATACCAAAACAAGAGGGTGAAATCAGAGTAGTTTCTTGCGATATGGCTTTTGTGCAAAACAAGAAAAACGATAACTCTATTTTTACTTGTGGTAGATTATTACCTGAAACTATAACATATAAATCTTCATCGGGAGATAAAAGTATTGAAGTAAAACAAGGATATAGAAAAGTAATATCATATATTGAATCTGTACAAGGTGGAGATATTACAAAACAAGCTATTCGTATTAGACAATTATTTGAAGATTTTGGCGCTGATTATATTGTCTTGGATAGTAGAAATGCTGGTATTTCTATCTATGATACTCTTGCAAAATTGCTTTATGATGAAGAAAGAGACTGTGAATACACACCTTTATCTTGTATGAATGATGAAAATATTGCTAATAGAATTAAGGTGGCTGGAGCAAAACCTGTAATATATGTTATTAATGCTTCACAAAAATTAAATAGCGATATTGCTATCAATATGAGAAATGTTTTAGAAAATCAATCTATTGACTTTTTGATTAATTATAATCAAGCATCGGAAGAAATACTTTCTAAAATGCCTGAATATTCAAAGGCTTGTGAATTAGGTGTTGATGAGCAGACATTTTATGAAAAACCATATTATGAAACGCAAGAATTAATAAGCGAAATGGTGAACTTGACATATGAAAGAAAAGAACAGACAGGTGCAATCGTTGTTAGTGAACAGGGTGCAAATCGTAAGGATAGATACAGTTCGTGTTCTTACTTATGCTACTTTGCTTCTCTTCTTGAACAAGACTTGCTATCAGATAACTCCGACTACGATTATGTTCCCCTATTTAACTAGCAGGAGGTGAAAATATGGACAAAGAAGAAACCCCAATAGCTGAAACCAACTCATATATGTACAACACAAATATTACCTGTGAATGGGCAAAACTATTTATGGATAGTTGTTTTCAATCAGAATATACAGCAGAACAAATAAGAGAATACGTTAATCACCCAGCATTACATCAAAAAGAACTACGAGAACTTGGTTGGTGGGCATATAGAGTTGATGGCTCTGTAAGTTCTGCTATAGATTACCTTAGAACAATGCACACTCTTGACAAGACGGTTGTTTGTAAAAGTAAAACAAATGACGGCAAGAAACCTCGCACGTTTAATAAGAATAAACAGCTAATGCTTGATACTTTAGATACTATCAAATATAAAGAAAAAATAAGAGATGCTATATTAAAACGTTGTAATGACGGTATATATTTTTATTATTTTGAAACATCTATGGTATCATCAAATAAGAAATTTCTTAGTGATATTGATGTTGAGAGAATTTATGAAATTAACGAGTTAGGTATAAATGCTTCTATAATTAGTCTTCCTGTTGACTGGTGCAAAATCGTTGGTAAAAAGAATAATGCTTATGTAATTGCTTTTGATTTAAGATACTTCTTGCAATTTGATGAAGCAAAACGCCAAATGGAATTATTAAAGTTTCCAAAGGAAATTAGAGACGGATATAAAAAGAATGAAAAATACATAGGCGAAAAGTCGTGGCTTATTCTTGACAATAGTAAAACTATTGTTGATAAAGGTAAAACACCCGACAATCTTCCCTATGGAATACCGCTTGCCATTTGTGCATTAGATGATATTCTTTATGCTAATTACTTTGTTCAAACAAAGAGAAATGTTTTGGATAGTGTTAATAGTCAGGTTATATATGAAGTATTCCCTGAAGGTGAAAAAGGTAAATGTACGCTAACAACTAATCAGCAGAAAGACCAACATAATATTATTAAAGATGCAATCTCACAAAAGAAAAATAAAAATGGCGTGGCATTTTTCTCGCTTGCAGCAGGAACTAAAATGGATAGCATTAAGGTTGATACTGATATTCTTGATGAAAAGAATGAGAATACAATTAAAAATGCTGTGCCGAGAGATTTAGGTATATCATCAGCCTCACTCAATGGCGAAGCTACTGGTAACTACGCAACAGCTTCTCTAAATATTGAAATGGTAGCTGGTAATGTTTACTCTTGGATTGAGAATTTTATGAATGAATTAAATAAGTGCATTAACGCTAATATCATTAAGGACAAGCGTTGTAGAGTCGCTTGTAATATTCTACCTGTTACTTATGTAAACAGAGATAAATTCTTCAATCAGATGAAAACATTATATTCTGAATGTAATGGTAGCTTTACTGCTGTTATCGCAGCTTCTGGTATGGATATAGAAAGTTATTTATCGTTGCTTGATGAGGAAAAAGAACAGAAATTTGACGAAAAATATATGCCACACGCTTCTATGCACACACAATCATCTTCTGATGATAAAGGTGGCAGACCGTCTATATCTGACGGTGATGTAAAGAATGAAAACACTCTTGCAAGTAAGAGTATAAATGGAAATGCTAATCCAAAGCCAAACGCTTGATAATAAATGTTGAGAAAGGCGGTGAGATTAGATGATAATTGAAGTCAATAAAAAAAAGGATAAAACTGGTAGGAGAGCGTTTACTGCTGTTTTGCACGAGATTTACCCTGATGAAACCCTTATTGATAAAACTGGTACAGAGTATAACCGTAATGGTATTTCTTGGATTAGGAGATATGTTGAGCCTAATTTAGATAGCATACACGGTATGTCATTAACTGTGGAGTTTTTAAATGAGGAAAGAAGTCAGATTTATGGACACGGAGAAACGGATTTAGTCGGTGGAGATGACGGTTTACCTTTATTTGAAAATGCTACTGTTGTAGGATATTTTGAAAAAGGTTGGATTGATACTGTTGAAGTCAATGGAGAAATGAAAACTGCTGTTATTGCCAATGGATTTATAGACGAAATGCGTTATCCTAAGTTTGTAAAATGGCTTACAGAACGAGTTAGTAATGGTGGTACAGTATTTGGTAGTATTGAGTTTTTCAAGAAAGAAGGAAATGATAATATCGTATATCTTGACGGATATAAGGAAAAAGGTAGAGTGCCTGTAGAATATATGTATTCAGGATTTGCGCTTCTTGATATAACCCCTGCTGATAATACTGCAACATTATTAGAAATAAACAAATTCATTAAAAATAATGAGGAGGAAAATGCGATGGACGAGAAAACACTTGGTCTTATCGTTGATTCTGTAAAGGCTGTTGTCGTAGAGACTAATAGCAAAAATGCTGAATATGAAGCTAAGATTGCTGAACTTAATGCTACAATCGAAGCAAAGGATGCTGAAATTGCAGAAATCAACAAGAAGAAATGTGAAGCTGAAACAGATGCTTGCAAGAAAAAGGAAGAAATGTGTGAGCTTAATGCTACTATTGAAGCTGTTACTGCTGAACTTAATGAGATGAAGAAGACTATCAAGATTACTGAACTTAATTCTGCACTTGAAGGTTATTCTGAATCAGAAAAGGAATATGCAAAGGCTGAAATTGAAAAGTATATGGCTGACCCTGTTTCTTGTGGTATCGAAATCAATGCTATTACAACAATTATCAAGGCAAATAGTTATGATGCTATTAAGGCAAAGGAAGCAGAGGAAAAGAAAAATGCTGAAATCAATTCTGCACAGGAAGATGTAAAGATTGATGCTATTTTTGGTGCAGTTGATGACGACACTAAAATATCTGATACATTAGATTTTGGCTCTATGTTTTGCTAATTAAAAAGGAGGAAATAAAAATGTTTAAGTTTAAGAATATTGGTACTTTTGACGTTGCTCATAATGTTCCCTATTGTGTAACACCTGTTGCTCTTAAGAACGGTTTTGCCGTTACTTATGACGAAGCTGAAAAGACTGTTGCGCTCCCTACTTCAGATACTGCAAAGGGTAAGCTGGCTGTTGTTTATAACATTATCGACAAGCCTGAAACCAAGAATCCTGACGATTACACTATTGAAATTGGTGAATATCCTCGCCTTATTACACTTGATTCTATTGACGGTCATGTTGTAGTTGTAAACGCTGTTGCTTTTGCTGATACATATACTACACCCACTGTCGGTGATAAACTTGTTGCTGGCACTGACGGTAAGTGGGCTAAGGCTACTGATGTATCTGGTTATGCACAGTATCTTGAAGTAACTGCTCTTGTTACTTACAACGGCAAGGCTGTAGAAGCAAAAGTTGTAAATGCTTAATTAAAGGAGGTATAAAATTATGAATATTGAACTTAATAACGTAATGAAGTCTGAATGTGCTGTTGCAAACGAAGCACAGATGAGACGTGTAGCAGAGATTTGTTCTGCACTTTTTAGCGGTTCTGATATTTCCAAGTATGGCAAGGAAGTTGATAGCGTAATTAAGCAGTTAGCTAAACTTGGCGAAGGTGCTATGAATGGCGATTCCAGAGCAAAGGCAGAAATCAATACAGTAGTAAAGTACATTGTTCAGCCTAACTTACTCAAGGCTATGGAAGTATTTAGCTTCCTTGGTAACTATCATAGAATTGGTTACGATGAGCAGCCCGTAGTAAAGACATACAACTACGAAGGTATTGACGCTCGTTTACAGGCTAACTCTGGCGATGTTCCTTTTGGCGAGAGAGTATGGAAGGAATATCCTATCACAACCAAGACAATTTCTTCTGGTATGGCTATTAACTATCGTGACCTTGCATCTGGCAACTTTAGCGGTAATATGGCAGAGGAAATTTCTCAGGTACAGATTGATATGGAAAACAAGGCAGTTGCTTATGTTCTTGGTATTCTTTACGATGGTATTAAGAACAACACTGATGGTGTAAAGTTCTATGCTACATATTCTGACGCACCTACACAGACAGCAGTTGACTCTATGATTAACAAGATGAGAAAACTCGGCAAGGTAAATATTGCTGCTGATTTCTCTACCCTTTCTGTTGTTTCTGATTGGAATGGTTATAAGACTGTTGGTGAAAATGTAATTCCTTTCTATACCGAAAGTCAGGTTACTGAAATGGCACAGACAGGTCTTAACGGTTTCTATAAGGGTGCTGCTCTTGTTGAGATTCCTAACCCATACAACCTTACAAAGCCTCTTGCTGATAACAGTGCGTTTGAAACATATTACGATACTGACAAGATGTTCTTCACTATTGCTGGTGCAACATCGCCCTTCAATATCTTCCGCAGAGGTGGTATTTCCACTATGACTGGTAATGATATTAAGACTGGTACTGTAATGACACGTTTCGACATTGAAATTGGGGCTGACTTAACTAAGGGCAGAGAATACGAAATCGGTCTTTTAGAGAAGGCTTGATTTTAAAAAATAATGAATTAGTCGGTGGCTTTAATGCCATCGGCTAATTTTAATATTAAGGAGAATTTTATTAAATGGCACGAAATGCTACAAATATAACCACAACAGAAAACGAAGAAGTTGTAACAACAGAAAGTACGGTTACAAAGAAGTCGAAGAAAAAGGAAGTTTCTCTTACCGATAGAGTCCCGATTACTAATCTTAACGATTGGGAATTACACTTTGTATCTACTGAAACAAACAAGGATATTGTTATTCCTGCAAAGGCTAATAAACTTAAAACATTAACAGTTGCAGAGATTGATGGACAGGTACAGTCTGGCAATAAATTCTTTGTCGGTATTGACGGTATGGGTAATAACGCTTGTATTAAGATTGAAGATGAAGATGTTTTCAGATATGTATTTAGACTTAGTGATGACGAGCCTGTGAATGTAAAAGTTCTTGACCTTGATACTGTTAAGAAACTTATCAAGATTTCTGACAGAAAAGAGTACGAAAAGGAACTTAAAGAACTTGTTATTACAAATTCAGATAAGAAGATGATTGCTAAGTTAGCTATCAAGGCTAATATCGAAGAAGTTGAAGGTTATAAAAAGACAGCGATTGAAAACCTTATTGGATATAAGTTTTAATTGAAAGGCTGTGAACTATGGCTACAACAGAAATTGATGTAATAAACTGTTTTCATAGTTTCCCTATGGCTAAGAAAGAATTACCATCAGGACTTGAACACCAGTTCTTTCTTAATGCGTTAGCTGAATATGAACTTGAAATATCGGAGTTGGGATATGATGAAACCCGTGAAGAATTTGCAGACACAATCAGCAGAAATGCGATACTTGCATTAGGTATGATTATGTATACAAATTATCTTACGAGAGAGTTAAGTCGTATTGAAAAACTTAACGGATTTCACGGTAAAGATATTCAGATGACAGGTAGCGATGGTTCTAAAAGAATCACTCTTGCTGATTTAGAACTTGAACTTGATAGAGTAAACAGTTTATTGCACAAGCAAAAAACTCACGCTTTTAATTAAGGTAGGTGAAACAAATTGACCGATTGGTATTTAATAAATCCACAGCCTACACTTAATAGCGGATTTGAAAAAGATGAATTTACTGATTATGCACAAGACGGATTTGACGAATTGCTTACTGAAACACAGTTAGGTAAAGATATAGTCTTTTGTAAAGGTAAATTTGATGGTGAAAACTTTGAATATGAAGTAGAAGGACAAGGAATTGTTCAATCTGAAACTCCAGATGCTTATACACAAGGTTACAAACGTCAAATTTTAACACGAATAGGTGAAATAGCTGACTATAAGTATATTAAATATGATGGGTCAATTTGGTTAATTATGACCGAGCCTTCTGATAACTGTATATATGACAAATGTGTTCTTCACCAATGTAATTATATTTTTAAATGGCAAAATGCAAACAAGGATATTATTTATTGTCCTGCAAGCATTGAAAATGCCAGTCAATATAATACGGGTGAAGAAGGCAATAAAATACTTATGCTTGGATATAATCAGCTAATGGCTTATATTTCTCTTGATGATGATACTGTTGTTATTGATAGAAATTTAAGATTATTTGTTGATTACAATAAAGTAAATCCTATTCCATATAAGGTTACAAGAACCGACACAGTTGCTTTCTCATATGGTAAAAACCGAGTTATGTGTTTAGTGCTTACCGAAGACCAATACAATCCAAAAACAGATTCCATTGAAAATTGGCTCTGTGATTATTTCAAAGTATCAACAGTAACTATTACATATTCAGGCAATCCTACAATTCGTGTAGGCGGTACTAAGACCTTAAAGGTCGATACTACTGAAACTGTAGCTTGGTCTGTTGAGAGTGATATAGGCGCAACAATTATCCCTGACGGAAATTCAGTAAAAGTAAAATGTGCTAACGATATTAATTGCGTAGGAAAAACTATTATTGTAAAGTCTGCTGTTGGAAATAGTGTCGGAGAATGTTTGCTGACAGTTATTGGGGGTGTGTAATATGGGCGATATAGACATCAAATATAACGTCATTGGTGTTATAAAATCACAGATATGCTCTGCAATTGTAAATTCCGAGTCAGTAAGAAAAGCTTTGGACTTCAAAGGAAGTAATTGTGAAGACTATGACCCTGACGACCCATTCACTCTTATACATAGTTGTGTAATACCGTGGTTTCAGCACCCAGACACAATTATAACAACTGAGCCGTTGGTTTTTGTAAGTGTAAAAACTTCTGAAAACGCAAGAAATCCTTATTTGCTAAATGCAACTGCAACAATTATTTGTTCTGTAGACAAGGATGATATGAGAACTACTGCTGGCTATTTCAGAGAGGACTTACTTAAAAATGGTTGCATCTGTTATACAAGAGCAGACTGGATTGCTGATGAAGTAATCAAATGTATTTCTGAGTTACAAGGTACATGGATAGGAGATATTGATGTTATTGAATCTACAGAGTATGCTATGAGCAATACTCGTTATGCTCGGAGTTTAGGATTCAGACTAAAAGATGTTAATATAGGGAAATTAATACAAAATGGTTGAAAATATCGAGAAATTATATAGCACACAGTTTTTGTGGGACGAGCCTGTGGAATATAAAGGTATTACGTTATTTCCTGTAACGTGTAAAGATATACAAGATTTTTATTCGTGTGTAAATTGCCTACTGTATGACCCATTAAGATATAATTCTATGATTAGTACACTTCCAAGATTGTATTTTTTAACTGATATTCTTAATCACCAAGATGATGCTGAGTATATAATGCAAAACGAGTTTTTGTTTGCAATGTTTATTTGTTTTCAAAAACTTTTAAAACTTGTTCTTGGAGAAAGCCAAGACTTTAATTTTGCAGAGAATAAAGGAAAATGGTATTTGCAAATTATAAAGCACATTGATGGAGAAGATGATATTTCCATTGATATCAGAGCAAAAGATTTTGATACTCTTAGAGAAATAATTCTACATCAAAACGGTGTTGAATACGACGATACATTTATTCATGAAGATATACGAAAATGGCTTGAAGAGCAAGAAGCAAGAGATAATACGCAATATTCAACTATTGAAGATTATTTAAATGCTTTTATATCAGTTACACATTGGAAACCACAGGAAGTAAAGGAATTATCGCTAAGACGATTTAACGGAATTATTGATAAATTCTTGTCTCACGACACTTATAATTTACAAATGACCGCTTCTATGAGTGGTCTTGTTAGTTTTAAAGGAAAAATTAACCACTGGTTAACAACCAATCGCAAAAACAAAATATATGAAAAATACTTTAAAGAAGTAAATTAACAAGGAGGATAAAACATGGCTAATGTAGACGTAACAAAGAATGCAGCTGCAATCGCAGGCAAGCGTTTTATGCCAAAGGTAGCAGATGCTACATTTAAGTATAATGGCATGATTGCCTTCGTTGCAAAAGCAAATACAGATTCACAAGTTAACATTCAGACAACGCAGAATCAGATTCGTGCTGGTCAGCAGAATGCTGTAATCGGTGTTGTAACATCAGAAAAGACAATTGACGTTTCTTTCTCAACTCCTGAGTGGCAGCCTGAATTTCTCGCAGCAAACATTGGTGAGGAAATCAAGATTGGTAATTGGGCGTTTGAGGTAACAGACCTTGCACTTGGCTCTGAGGAAGGCAAAATCACACTGCCAAGTGTTCCAGCAAATAAGAAGATTTATGCTAACATTAATAATATGTGGGTTACTATTCCGGCAGAAACTACAACAGTAGACCTTGCACCTTACGGCGTATCTTCTACTGAAAGTGAATGTATTTCTGTAATTGGTATGTTTAACGCATACGGCAAGAGAATTAATCTCTCAGCCGATTCAGAGCCACTGGTAGGTGAACTTATTCTTACATCTCCTATCTTTGAAGGAACACAGGGTAAGATAGGTAAGGGTCAGTATGTATTCCCTGCTTTTGCTCTTTCCGGTAACTGGAATCATCAGTTTAGTTCAGATGTATCATATGAGATTTCTGGTCAGCCAGTTGCAACATCATCTGAAATTTGTGGCGAAGGACAGACTTACGGTTACTATCAGGAAGAAGTAGTTAGTGATAATAATGGTCTGTTTACATCAATTGTTGCTGCGCCGTCTGCTATTGAACTTTCAACAGGTGAAACAGAAACAATCAAGGTTTATGGTGTAAAGTCTGCTCTTTATGAAAAGACAGAAGTTACGGGTGCAGCATTTGCAACAGAAAATACTGAAATCTTTACTGTAGGTGCTTCAACAGGTGTTGTAACTCCTGTAGCAACGGGTACTGGAACGGTTACTGTTACATACAATGGTCTTAAAACAACGGTTGATGTAGAAATTCTTCAAAAATAATATGAATAAATGGGGAGATAATTTAACATTATTCTCCCCTATTTTTTTAAGGAGGAATAAAATTGGATTTTGAAAACATTTATAACGAGTTAAACTCTGACAACGTTGAAGAAATATCTGAGACTAAAAAGATTACATATAACAAACCGAAAAACGCCAAGAAATCTAAAGCGGTATGCCCTGTCCTTGATATTATCAGTAATTCAAAGGTGATAATTGAATTTAATAATTTTGGCTTAATTATAAATACAGATAATGCAGTTAATATGAAGGGTAAAAGTGTTGAAATTGAATATTCTGGAACAATCGGAAAAGACAATTTTAAATTTGAGGTAAAGAAATGTATAAAGTAACTTATTGTGCTAATCAGTGTAAAAAAACTGGTGACGGCACAAAAGACAGTGACGGTAATTCATATGTCTTTTGCAAGCTATCGCAGAAACTGTGCGTATCTCAGCGTTGGTGTCCTGAACAGCAGAAATATATAGTTTCAGAACGTGCAAACTCTGTGTGTAAAAATTATAGGTGAAAATAAGATATATTATGGCGAGAACTAAATTTAACGTTGATAAAGATAAGTCTAAACGTACATATAATGGCATTATTTTTGATTCTGTATTAGAAATGAAATATTATCGTGATGTTATTTGCCCTAAAGTGGAGAGTGGCGATATTACTGACGTAAAATTACAAGTCAAATATGAGTTACAACCAAAGTTCATTCACGATAATAAAACTGTACAGGCAATAAACTATGTTGCCGATTTTGTAGTAACATATTCTAATGGGTTGGTTGAAGTTTTAGACACAAAAGGTTATCCTGATTCGACAGCATTACTTAAACGTAAGTTGTTTTGGTATAGATATCCTGACCTTGTTTATAAATGGATATGTTATTCTAAAATAGACGGAGGATGGGTTGAATACGAATATCTCAAAAAACAACGAGCAAATAGAAGAAATAAATAATACTTACAAAAGGGGTGATTTTCGGAATGTTTATTACTGAAACAGCCATGACTGCACCAGTTGACTTTGGTTCAAGATTTGTAGGGAATTTTACTCAGAATATTGTAGCTTTAAAGTCTTCTCCTTACATATCAACAATAGATAAGAATATTAATGCAAAATCAATTCTTGGATTGCTGAGTGCAGATATAAGAAAAGGCGATACTATAAGGATTCAGACTATTAGTAATACAAGTTATGAACAAGCCGAATCTGATTTAAAATTAATCGCCGAATTGATAAATAATGAAATTAAGTGAGGTATAGATATGGTGAATATTAAAAGTACAATTTCATTTGACGAATATATGGCAATAGTAAATGATGTAGTGAACGATTGCTTTCCTGATGGTATATACTTCCCTGTTAACTATGAAATATCATTAAGGACAAAATTGCTTTTTGCATTTGCTCCAGATTATAAACTAAATGATAGTGATAATAATACGCTTTGGGAAAATGTTACAAACAAAGAAGCAAATGATATTTTTGAGATTATTAGACAAAACCCCATCTATCCATACATAGAAGAAGCTATTAAAAATGCCATTGATTATCATATTAAGTTGATTACATCTGGCTCAATGTCTATGTCCGATATTGCTCTGTCTAATCTGTTTGATGTAATTACAAAAAAAGTTGAAAGCATTGATACATCTATGTTGACTGAAGAAAATATGAATACCGTCATTAATGCTGTTAATGCAACACAGGACGGCAGTTTTGTAGAAAATCTTGTTGATACAATGCTTGATAAGGGCTTACTTTCAAAGCCTAAAAAGACAACGAAAAGCAAGTCTACTAAAACTTCTGACAAGAAATCCAATAGTAAAAATATAACAGTAACATCTAAGGAAAGTGATAATTAATGTCTATTCAAAGCCAATTATACGGAATGGATATTAGAAAACTTAAAACATCTAATGGCAAAACATTGGCTGAGTGCCTATACTCAGAAGTGATACGACTTAAAAATTTAATACAGTTTTACCTTGATAAATATTTAATGAGGACTCCGCCAATGGTGTACAAACGTACTGGTATGTTATTGTCGTCATTACAAGTAGATGATTTTCTTGGTATTCAAATAATAAATGGCGGTTTAGAAATAGCAATTAGGTTTAATGATAACGCCATTCATATGTCCGGAGCAACAAATAATTGTTAAAAATATAGACAGACATAGACAAATGTTGTCAAATATACTTTAACAACCGCAATACTCCGCATATAGTGTAAACTGTATGTAGTGGTAAGGAGCGGATAATCCTTATCCCACACCACATCAACTGCGAGCAATCCCTAAAGCTACACTAACCACAACGTAATGGTGAAATAAACATAAGCGTGACGGTGACGAAAGTAGAAAAAATAGTGTAGATGGTGCAAGGTTAAATCCTAAACACTGTTGTAACAATGGGTCTTTCGCAACATATATCCGAATAGGATACTGCTCAACGACTATCTCCCGTAAGGAGAGTAGGGTTAAGTAACCCGAAACGAGTGGCTCTCACAAATGTGAGATGATGAAATAGTCTGTGCTTGTATGAAAATACAAGAAGTTCATAAGAGAACTGGCAGAGATTAACGACCTCTGTTGAACACGCCAAAAATGTATTCTTATAGTGTGTACATTTTTGTTTATTCAAAAAGAGCTACAATATTACTTGTGGTTCTTAGCAACAAATTCTTTCAAGATTGTAATTACTAAATTATTAAAGCTACGGTTTTGTTCCGTGGCAATAAGTTCTAATTTAGCTTTTAAATCTTTCGGAATGGTAATGTTGGTTCTTGTATTGGTATCAGCAATTTTACCTGACGGCATAACAACACCTCTTTTTATATCATAATATCATATTTATAGGTTGTTGTCAAGTTGGTATAAAAATTTTGTTTTACCTATTGACAAGTTGGTATCAACCTGTTATAATATATATTAGAGAAAGGTGGTGAAAATAATGATTAAAGGTTTTAAAGTTAGATTATTTCCTAATGAAATTCAAACACAATTATTATGGAAACACATCAATGTAAGCAGATTTGTTTGGAATTATGCTTTGGCAGAACAACTTAACCGTTATAAAAATGGAGAGAGACATTTAAATAAATATGGAATGAGAGATATGTTTATAGTATTAAAGCAAACAAAAGAATACTCTTGGCTTAAAGAAGTATCAGCTCATACTATTGGAAATGTTTGCATTGATTTGGATAAAGCATACACAAGTTTCTTCAAGAAGATTAGTAGTAAGCCTAAGTTCAAGAAGAAAAATAAATGTAAAAACTCTTTTCCTGTGAGATGTGAAACCGTGTATTTTGCAAATGATTGTGTTAATATTGAAAAAATCGGAAAAATCAAATATCAAAGTGACAGAGAATTGCCACAAGGCAGAAATGTTTGTAAATTCACTAACCCACGAATAGCATTTGAAAACAATAAGTGGATATTGTCATTTGGTATGGAGTGTGAAAACCAAACACGAGAATTAACCGATTTATCAGTTGGAATTGATTTAGGAGTTAAAGAACTTGCTGTTGTTGCGTATGGAGATAATCATAAAGTTTACAAGAATATCAATAAATCTAAACGTGTCAAGACCTTAAAACATAAATTGGTTCATTTGCAACGAAAAGTTAGCAGAAAGTATGAAACTAATAATAAGCATAAGGTTTACGACACGAAATGGTATAAATCAAAGGGTATTTTAAAAACAGAAGAACAAATACGCAAAATCTGCAATCAATTATCAAATATCAGAAAGAATTATACACATCAAACTACTCACGAAATTATTTCACTTCTTCCTAAAAGAATTGTTATGGAAGATTTAAACGTATCTGGAATGATGAAGAATAAGCATTTAGCTAAAGCAATATCCGAGCAAATGTTTTATGAATTTATCAGACAGATGAAATACAAGTGTGAGTATAATGGTATTGAATTTGTACAGGTGGGTAGGTTTTATCCTTCAAGTAAGACTTGTCATAAGTGTGGTTGTATTAAACACGACCTTAAACTTTCTGATAGAACTTATATCTGCTCGGAATGTGGAGAGATAATTGATAGAGATTTGAATGCAGCAATTAATTTAGCTAATTATTCTGAAGTCTAAAATGTTGAGAGACTTTAGTCTTAGGGATTTTGGTGCATCCTTAAATACTGTGGAGAGTTATACAAACGAAAGTAGCCAAGGCAAAATCGGACTCTGTGAAACAGTGAATAAACAGAAATGTACACATTTGGGTATGTTTTTGGCATCAGATGGAATTATAGGTTGGGACGGCAATGACGAAAAAGTCAATGTTGCCGTTCTTTTAAACTATGGGTATAGGGTTAAAAAAGATGTTTGGTTTAAGAGTATTGAAAATTTCGGATACAGAACTGGTGCATATTTTGTTGAAGATGGTGTAGCCGACTTTAATCAAAGCAATCCCTATGGAATCAAAGTTACAATTATAAGACCAGATAGTTATTTAGTATAAAGGCGGTGATTAAATGGATAATGATGCTTTTAGAATAGTCGCAAGGCTGGATATTCCTAAAAGTGCCAAACTTATTAAAGAAGATATTCCAAAACTTGAAAAAGAACTACAATCAGACAGTGTTAAAATAAAAGCTGAATTAAATACCACTGAATCCAAGAAGTTAATTCAGGCACAATTAGACACTTTTATCAATCAATCAAAAGCACCGACTATTAAAGTTGGTATCGATACATCTGCTGTAAAAAAGGCAGTAAAAGACACATCTGCTCAAATATCAAATAGCAACAAATCTAATCAGCTTCAACTATTTGATTCTAAAAAGTTAGATGCAGAGGGCAGAAAATATTTTTACAAAACTACAGATATTATTAACCGTGTAAAAAATTATTATCTGAAAAATGGTGCTTTAAATGTTGATATTTCAAGTTTAGAAACTGCTAAAGGACAAATTCAAAGTTTTACAGCAACAGTAGAAGAATCAACTGGAGTTATTAAAAAGTTCAATTTTGAAAAAGCTAATATCAACTCAAAAAAGAACTCTGGATTTGTTCAGACTGATTCTTTAAAATCTATTGATAAAAATGCGGGTGCTAATTTAAAATCTACTCTTAATTTCTTATCTCAAATTAATGAGAAGATTATGAGTATTCAAAGCAAAACCACAAAACAGTCAAATCCTTTAAAAGAAGGTACGACTTATTATGATAATTATAATAAGAAATTAACTGAAACAGTTTCTAAAATTGAAGAAATTAAAAACGCAAATAAAACGTTATCTACAGAACAGAAAAATGAAATTAAGAAAATGATAACGGAGCTGTCCTTGTATGCCAAAGAACAGCAAAAACTTGCGTATCCACCAATGATTTCAAGCACATCAATAGAAGATAGTGTTGAAAAAGCAAAGGCAACATTGTCTACTTTGGAACAGAAGTGGAAAACCCAAGGCATATTAACTGGAGAGTTTAAAGCACAGGTTGTTAATCTTAGAACTGAACTTGACCAAGTTGGAAACACAGAAGGGTTAAAGAAATATAATACATCTCTGAAACTTGTTCAAGAAAGTGCAAAACAACTTTTATCAACAGAAAAACAATATGTACAAGTTGAGCAAGATATATCTAATGCAATTACTAAACTCAATTCTTTAAGTAATTCTTCTGTCTTTTCCAAAAACACTTCTAATCCACAAGTTGCTCAGCTCAAGCAAGAACTTGCAGACTTAGTCAAAGAGTATCAAAAACTTATGGCTCAAATGCAAGGGAATATTACTCCTGCTGGGCTTGAAGCTCTTGGGTCAGAACTTAATAAATTAAATACACGTTTTAATTCAGCTTGTGCGAGTGCAGAACAATTTGAAAGAGAATTAAAAGATGATAATAGTGCAGAACAGCTTGCTCAAAAGGTTTCTGTACTTACTGCTCGTATTGAAGCTTTTCGTAAAGCAAATAAAAAGTCTGAGAAACTATTTGGTGGAGAGTACGACAGGATATTATCTCAATTAAGTGAGCCTAATATAGATTTACAAACATACAATAGGCTTAATAAGGAGTTTCAAAAATTAAGGCTTGAAATTAATAAGGCTGATAAAGCTGGACAATCATTTTTTGGAAAGCTCAAAGACCAAGCGACAAAATTTGCATCATGGATGACTCTGACAGGTATAATTGCTGGGGCTTGGCGTGAAGTTCGGAAAATGATAACTGAGGTTGTTGAATTAGACAATAGTCTGCTTGAATTATCTAAAGTTTCTGATTTGACAGCAGACGGACTAAAACAAATTACCACAGAAGCGTATTCTTTAGGCAAAGAAGTTGGAAAAACAGGAACACAGGTAATTGATGCCATAACTAACTTTAAACGTGCAGGATTTGATTTACAACAAAGCACTTCTTTTGCTAAAGACGCTCTTATACTAACAAATGTTGCCGAAGGAATTGACGATGCCAGTGAAGCTGCTACTGCATTAATCTCAATAATGAAAGGGTATGGAGATACTACTCCAGAGTTTTCTCAAAAAATATTGGATTCCATTAATGAGGTATCGAATACTCAGGCAATCAATTTTGATGACCTTGTTGATGGCTCTCAACGTTTGTCTGCGGTAGCTAAACAAGCAGGAGCATCTTTTGAAGAAATGCTCGGCATTTTAACAGGAACTAACGAGGTTTTACAAAATATTGAAAAAACATCTTCTGGTGAAATAACTATTTTTACTCGTTTACAAGGTATTCAGTTACCTGACGAAGAAGATGTAATGCCTATTGCAAAATTGCAATCAACTATAAGTACAGCAACAAAAGGTGCTGCAAACGTAGTTGACCAAACAACAGGAGAACTTAGAAATGTTTATGACATTTTAGATGATATAAATAAAGTATGGGATACTCTGGATAAAAATACGCAAGAAGGTATTGCTTTTGCCGCCGCCGGAACACGACAGAAAAATGTTTTCCTTAGTATGATGGAAAACTGGGAAAATGTTAAAAAGGCTACAGAATCTGCTATGGATTCGACCGGAAGTGCAACAAAGGAAAATCAAAAATATCTTGATAGTATTCAAGGTAAATTGTCTACTCTGCAATCTACATTTCAGTCTTTATCTAATACTGTAATAAATAGTGACTTAATTAAGTTTGTTGTAGACGGCGGAACAAACATTTTAAATATTCTTGATAAAATTATAGATAAAGTTGGCACTCTCCCTACAGTATTAGGTGGAGTAGTCGCTGTATTATCAGCAAAAAACGTAGGTGAACTACAAAACAAGAACACGCCCGTTTCTATACAGCCACAAATTATATGTATAGAGGATGTAACACGTTTCAAAATAAGGTTGTCAAATTGCTGGGACGATTACGCTAAAGCTCTGTGACTACTCATAACAAGGCTTTATGAGAGTGAGGAAACTCGGAAACAACAACAGAGATGAACTATGTTGCAATAAAAATCTGATTATTAATCAGACACTAAGGTTCATTAACAATGTGCAATCAGCAGCCAAGCCCTATCGTGAGATACGGAAGGTTCAGAGAGTAGGCGGCAACTGCCTTGTGGTAAGGTAAAGGTATACTCCAATCTTTGGGCAACTCCCAAAGCGGTAGCACAAACCATAGTTCTAAATAGGACAGATTATCCCCTGCCCTTTTGTGCGTTTTGCCTCTTATCGTTAAGAGGTGGGATTGATAACGAATTTATTTAGTCATAAATAATATTATACTAACATATAATATTATCGTAGAAGGGCATCCGAAAGGTGTAAGTCCAACTACAATAAACCAAAAGCTATAGCTCAAATATGGTGCTTCTCCACCCTGTTATTTAACTAAAGTGAGACCTTTATCTGAATCCTCCGTTTCTTCATCGAGAGACGGAGGATTATTTAAAAGAATTAGATGGAAATCCCGTTAGCTTTAGACAATGGTTCTCTCACATAATGCAAAAGACCACCTGATAAACAGATGGTCTTACTACCTTATAAAAGGTTCTAATGCAACTGCTCTAAATAGAGTTCTTTTGCACATTTGTATTTGTGAAGATGTTAATATTTATCTTCGACTATATTATAACATAGTTCTTTTGGCTTGTCAAGAGGTTTTGGAAAAATTCTTTCAAAAATTTTATTCTTAACTACTTCAAAATCATTATCTAAATCATATATTGGTTTTGATTTATCAATTCGCATAATATCTGCTGAAAAGATTTGGTCAACGTGTAATCTACTTATTCCATCGTTTTCAAAGTCTTTGATTTTAAATGGTAAAGCCAGAAATCCCACTGGCTTTAGACGGTGGGATGAATGGCGTTAGGGGTAATTATTATAAATTGTTGGAAAAGCAAAAATCGTCACAAATATCTATTACAATATCACCTGATTTTTGTTTGTAAATATCGTAAAAAAAATACTTGAGGCACAATTTCTGATGATATAAAACAATTATCATATGAAATTTGTAATAAACATAATGTAACGATTAAAAAAATGGAAACAGATAAAGACCATATACATTATTTGATTGAAACTGAACCAACTATAAGTATTAGTAAGATTGTAAATTTGATGAAATCATACACTACTTATCATATTTGGCAATTACATCAAAAATATCTATCACGACATTTCTGGAAAGAACATACCTTTTGGACTGACGGATATTTTGTCTGTTCTATTGGCAATGTTAGTGAAAAGATGTTAAAAGAATATATTGAAAATCAAGGCTGATGTTCAACAATATCTTCAATTTTACAGTTTAGTAGACTACAAATATCATCTAAAACTTTCATAGAGATATACTCATTTTTTGAAATCTTAGCCAGAGTAGCCATACTGATACCGAGTTGTTCTCGAAGTTGTGTTTTGGTCATATTCTTATCAATGAGCAATTTCAATAATGGTTTGTAACTAAACATATTATCACCTCGTATTCATTATAACATATATTATATTTATTTGTCAAGAAAAAATATTCAGAAAAATGAATAAAACCACTTGACAAATTATTTATTATGATGTATAATATATTTAGAAACATAAAGATTGTATTTAGAAAGGCGGTGAACATAGTGGCAAATAAGGCTTATAAATTCAGATTATATCCTACTAAGGAACAGGAAATAATGTTTGTAAAGACTTTCGGTTGTGTAAGATTTATCTACAACAAAATGCTTGCTGATAAGATTGAGTTCTATAAAGAAACTAAACAGAAACTCAATAATACTCCTGCACAATATAAGAAAGAATATGAGTGGCTAAAGGAAGTTGATAGTTTAGCCCTTGCTAATGCCCAAATGAATTTACAGACAGCCTATAATAATTTCTTTAGAAGCCCTAAAGTTGGTTTTCCCAAATTCAAAAGCAAGAAAAGAAATAAAAATAGTTACACTACTAACAACCAAAATGGCACAGTATCTATTGTTGAAAATAAACTTAAACTCCCTAAGATTGGTCTTGTAAAAATGAAACAGCATAGGCGTATTCCCGACAATCAGAAAATTAAGTCTGCTACTATTACAAAAACACCTTCTGGAAAGTATTATGTTTCTATTCTTGTAGAGTATGAGCAGTATATACCTGATGTTCAATTAGATAAGAATAAAGCATTAGGATTGGATTATGCAAGTCATAGTTTCTATGTCGATAGTCAAGGCAGAGAAGCAGATTACCCTAAATTCTATCGTAATGCACAGATTATTCTTGCTAAAGAACAGAGAAAACTCTCTCATATGAAGTATGGTAGTAATAACTATCAGAAACAGAAGTTGAAAGTAGCAAGAATACAAGAGCGTATTGCTAACCAACGTAAGGATTGGATTCATAAGTTAAGTACACAACTTGCTAATGATTATGATTATATTTGCGTTGAGGATATTAATATGCAGAATATGACTCAATCACTTAATCTTGGCAAGTCAACTAATGATAATGGTTTTGGAATGTTCAGAACAATTCTTGCTTATAAACTTGCTGATAGGGGAAAGGAACTTATCAAGATTGATAAGTGGTTTCCATCAAGTAAGATGTGCAGATTTTGTGGAACAATCAATAAAAACCTCACACTTGCAGATAGAATTTGGACTTGTGAATGTGGTAAAATTCTCAACAGAGATGAAAATGCTGCAATAAATATAATGAATGTTGGACTTAGTATGGTCTAATATAACACGAATATAAACAGAACCGTAGGAACTACGGGGTTAGCTCGTTGATACTTACATCATTAGATGTATTGAGCGAGAAGCCCATTGGCTTTAGACAATGGGTAGTTCACAGGTAGTTTATATTGCACATTAGAAACATCTGATTCATTCTGACAATTAGCACAAAGAGAATTATTAAAGAAGTAGATATTATTGACCATACGTTCAAAATTATACGAGAATGATGTTAGGTCAAGATGTCTAATTTTTAATAATTTAGTTACTGATTTATTCAGTCTTTCTATTGGTTTCATATTGTCACTTCCTTATAGTAATATTATACTACAGGATTTGACAAAAATCAATAGATTGAGCAAATTTTACCACCGATACTTACAATTCTCGCACTCGTAACTCTTGCCAAAGTTCTTACTGAATACGCCAACGGTTAAAAAACCGACAGCCTTCTTTCCTGCTGAGATGGGGTGTACATTTTCAGAACCACAAGTAGGACATTTAGGAATATTTTGTTGTGAAGAACGAGATGAAACAGATTTCACTGTAGTTTGAATGCATTTTTTATTGTTTCTCCATGCTTCTTGTATAATATCATAAGTTTCGTCAGATAGAGACAACACGGTTTTAATAATGCTTTCTTTTTGATTAGAGTTTAGTCTAAACCATTCTTCTGTTGTTTTTCCCAAGTCAACTATCTTAGAGTTGTTGCAATTTTTGCATTTACCTTCCGAAAATTCAGATATAGTACCACAGTTTTCACATATCTTCATATCATCACCTCTTTTATATTATACTATATTCGTTTTTATATGTCAAGAATAGGCAATATCAAAACTATTGTTTATTCTTATGGTGTTTAATAAAGATGTAATAAATGGATATATTCAATATGGACAGGTGCTGAATGCAATAAAGCCTTTAAATATGTCGATTATTGAAGATATGCAAGCATTAGGGAATGCTGTATCTAATTTAACCCCTAAACAGCAAGCATTAGGGAATGCTGTATCTAATTTAACCCCTAAACAGCAAGCATTAGCTTTAGCAACAAAAGGGTTAACACAAGACCAAATTGCAGAAGTTTTAGCATCTAATCAAGTTGATAAAAAACAGATACAGCAAGCACTTTCGGCTACGGCTCTAATTTCTCGTAAAAAAGAACTCACCATGGCTACTGCACAAGAAGCAATGACAGCACAAGGTCTTTCCGAAGCTAAAGCACGAGAAATAATGACTTCTGCTGGTATTGTCGCCGGAGATAATGCAGAGACGATTTCCAAAAAGCAAGTTAACGTTGCTACATTACAAGCAAAACTTGCACAAGAAGGACTGTCTGCTACACAAATTAAAGCAATTACTACGCAATTAGGATTAGGTAAATCAACTATCACATTGTCTAATTACTTTAAAGGACTTGGTGCAAGTGTATCTTCGTCTGCAAAAGCATTTGGGAAGTTCTTGATTTCCAGTCCTATGGGTTGGGCAACAATTGCGGTTACCGCTATTACTCTTGTTGGAACAGCTATTTCAAAGTATAAGCAAAAGCAGGAAGAGGCTAAACAGAAAGCAGAAGAACTCAGACAGCAAACACTTGAAAATGCTGAAGCAGCTAAAGAGGAAACAAGCAAGATTTTTGATTTGATTTCCCAGTATGAAAAGTATAAAGATGTTACTTCTCTTACTACTGATGATAAGGAAAACCTTAAATCAATTCAAGACCAGTTGATTGAAACTTTTGGTAAAGAAGCAGAGGGAATTGACCTTGTTAACGGCAAGTATGATGAACAGATTCAAAAAATTAGAGCTGCATCTGAAGAAAAGCTTAAAAATTATGAAATCAGTGCTGAAGAAGCGTATAAGACAGTAAAACAAGATAGCGACAATAACAAGTCTCAAATTTTTAGAGGTAATGCTTATTATACTGATGATAGTTATTTTGATTTAAATAGGCGTGTTTATGTAAATGGAAAATCTGTAGAGAATACTGGTTTAATAAATGCACTAAACAATATTGAAGGCGTTACATATGATTCCTTTGGCAATGGTATAATTGATGTCGATGCCGTTGGAAAAACAGCATCAGAATTAAGCGACATATATTTGAATATTATAGAAGTATTTAAAAGGTTCTCGGATTCGGAATTTGATTTTACACAAACTGATATTTATGAAGATATTGTAGCAAATTATCAACACTATTCAGAGGAAGCGGAAGCAACATATGATGCGGCTGAATCCCTTATTGAAAGTAAATTAAGATTATACGAATTAAGCAATGGAACATATAAAGAATTAGGTAGAGACGAATATTTACAGTGGATTGAAGGTTTCAAAAGTCAATTTGACAGTAACGACAAAGATATAGTGCAAGCACTTGAAGATAAAATATCTCAAATTAATATTGAAGTTGGAGAATATATTTCATCTCAAAGCACTAACGATTTAGAAATCTTTCATAATTTTACAAATTTTCTTAACAATTCTGAAAACGGATTAAAGTCTTACTCTGAAACCATTGGAGATATTGTTTCTTCACAGGAAGAATATAGTTCTATAATAGAACAACAAACAAAAGACGGAAAACTATCATCAGAGAACATTAAAAAGCTTGTCAAAGACGGAAAAACAAGTATACTTGTATACGACGACACGGTAAAGGGATATAAAGCGTCTGTATCTGAACTTAATAAAATAAGTCAAGAAACAGCAAGTCAAGAACTTTCAAAATTAAAGCAACAGAAACAAGAGTTATTATTAAATTATAATAATTCAAAAGCTCAACTTGAGAATCTTAGAAAAAATATCCGGAGCGAAGCTGATATTAATTTATATTCAAAAGAATTAAATAAAATTAACAGTGAGTATAAAGAAACAAACGCCTTATTGGATATGTATATATCACTTATCGAATATGCCGATGAGGGAACAAGTGAATACGCTGACAGTATTTCAAAAGTTAATGAAGAACTTGAAAAACAAAGAACAGAAATTGAAAAGCTTGATTCTGGACAATCTACAATAGATAAAGCAATTGAAGAACAGAAAGAATTTGGACATTTATCTGCAAGTTCAATCAAAGCATTGCATGAAGCTGGTTTGGGTACAGCTTTAGCGTATAATGAAGCTACTGGTGAAACTACTCTGTTAATAGATAGCGTAGAAGAATTATACAAAGTGATGATTAAGGCACAGGAAGAAGCCGCTAAAATCTCACTGAATAATCTTGCTACAGAAATTGAAGAAATTGAAAACAGATTAAATAATTTCTCTGTAAATAGTGCAGGAGATGCCCAAAAGAAAGCATCGTTAGAAAGTGACCTTGCTGAAAAGAAAAGTCAATACAATACGCAACAACAAAACCTTCAAGAAATATCATCTTATAAATTTAGTTTTAATTCAACATCAGAAGATGTTCAGCAATCCGCCGAAGATGCCGTAGAAGAATATATCAATTCAATCAAAGAAGCCTTTGACAAAGAAAAGTCTGACCTTGACCACCTGTTAAACATGGATGTAATTTCTCAGGAAGAATATTACAACAGACTGTTTGACTTAAACGAAAAGTACTTCAAAGGTAAGACAGAACTTCTTGACGAGTACAGACAATACGAAGAAGAAGTTTACAAAGGACTGAAACAAGTCCAGATAGACGCTATTCAAGAACAGATTGATGCTTTGAAATCAGTTAACGAGGAAAAGCAAGAAGAAATTGACCTTGAAAAAGCTAAACAAGCTCTTGAAAATGCTAAACGTAATAAGACTATCAGCGTATATGATTCTGAGCGTGGCTGGATTCGTGAAACTGACCGAAACGCTATTGATTCTGCACAGAAAGAGTATGACGACCTTGTATTAAATGAAAAGGTTGAAACTCTGGAAAATCTGATTGATGCTATTGAAAATGGTACTAATACAAGTCATCAGCTTGATGAAAGCATTAATGCTGTAGAACAGGCAAATAGTATTACTGGACAGCAGTTCATCGAGAATGTAATGCAAAGTTTTGCTAATAAAGGTTTAGACTTCAATTCAATGTTTAACACTAACGGTCTGACTAACGGAGCAGATGTTTATAACTCTATCATGCAAGGAAAGATTACTCCAGTATCAAGCGATAGCTATACTACTAATAACAATAATACAATTACACTTAACGGCGTAACAGTTATGGCAAACAATCCAGAAGAGTTTATTGCTCAAATGGAGGACATCGCTAATGAACGTTTCAAAGAGAACTTCCCTGCTGCTATGAATCAGTTTGGACGTGATTTGAAAAGATATCAGATGAATCATTCGTTCTAAAATATATAAATATCTCGTTGACAGTTTTATGCCAACGAGATATAATATTTATGTGCTGAAGGAGACTGGTTGTTTAACGGTCGGTTAGTTTGAGTTTTACAAATATATGATGATGTATGTTATTAAATTATAGACTAAATCAATTTCATTAAGACGGGACTTAAATACTCTTGATTCAATATAATTAATAATATGACATTTGCTATTTGTAAAATAAATTTGGATAAAT
>OBLI01000484.1_pt1 | contig 42120 bp, 36 predicted proteins | sample 1519701 | NCBI WGS metagenome assembly OBLI01 (sample SAMEA3663005, study PRJEB22513) | pig gut metagenome | biome: pig gut; feature: pig-associated habitat; material: faeces | place: France | collected 2012
AATAATATAATATATATAAAACTAAAGACCCTAACAATTGTCTTAATGTTTAATGTTTTAATGTTTCAGTTTACATTCATAGTGTTTACTCTTTACTACTTGCGAAGTTTGAATTGTTTATCAGTCGTCCATGAACTTCTTCGCAGCCCTGAGTTGATGTCGCATGTTGCTGAGCAGCTGCTGGCTCTCCTGCAGGAGGTTAAGGTATACGAGTGATATTTGGAGGTTGGCGTTGTGGGCCGACTGCATCCTGTCGATATGCTTCTTGCGCACAACCGACAGCTCGTCCTTGAGTTTGTCGGCCTCGGCAAGAACGTCGCGGTACTCGTCGAAACGGCTGGTGGCGATACACGAGCTGGTATCGGTGAGCAATGCGTTGATGCGTGCCTGCAGCGGCTTGTACTCTGCAGCCAGCTCCTCAGGCAGAGGATTGAAATTGTTGTCAACATGCTCCTTTATAGGGTCGAGCATACGCATGAGCCCATAGATGTACTGCATGGAAGCGTTGACACCGACATGGAACCACGTGTTACGCTCGATGGCCATGTCTACAGGTATGCGCCTCAGGGCAAGCATCTCCTGCCTGCGCAGCTTCTTCAGCATCTCACGGTTCTTCCGCAAGTCGCGAGACACACGGCGCAGCGAGCTTGGCTTGTTGTCCATCAGTCCGTTGACAATTTCATTATATTGCTCAAGTGTGAAGTCTGCCATATGAGTCTGTACCCTGGAGACATGCTTGCGCAGCAAGTCCCAAACGATTTCGGGGTCACGGCTTCTCATCATCAGCCTGTAGGTGTCATCGCTGTCGGCAGCAGAGCTTTTCTTCTTGAATGCCTTATTGGAGCGCACGAGCACGAATACGACAAGAGCTATGAACGCAAGCTGGACAAAAATACCGCCAAATCTCATGGCAAATGCCACAACACCACCAACAGCAAATGCCACACCGGCAGTGATGAACCATCCGCCAATGACGGATATCACTCCCGTAACACGGAACACGGCGCTCTCACGGCTCCAGGCATGGTCGGCAAGGCTGGTACCCATGGCAACCATGAATGTGACGTAGGTCGTAGACAGCGGCAACTTGTAGTTTGTACCGATGGTGATAAGCATTGAGGCCAGCACAAGGTTGACGGCGGCACGGACCACGTCGAAGGCAGCGCCATTGTCGAGCACCACATCCTGCTGGTTGAAACGTCCGTCCACCCAACGGGAGACAGATTTCAGAACTGGCACGCGAGAGGTAACGGAGCTTGTCCAGTCGGCAGTCTCCTGGCAGAACCTGACGATGCTGCGTGCAGCCTTGCTGCTTCCGAACATCTCGTCGCCCTCGTCCTGGCGGCTCAGGTCCACGCTGGTCTTGATGACGTTCTGCGCCTTCTTGGACGTAACCATGGCAAGAATCATTATCAGGCCCGCGCCAAGCAGGTAGAAAGGCGGTGTCTTGGCACTCTCCATGAGCGACGACATAAGGAAGGTGTCCGGCGTCATGCCTCCACCATTGGTTGTATAGTCAACGTATGAGTCGAGGCCAGCGAGAGGCACGCCGATGAAGTTGACGAGGTCGTTGCCCGCAAAAGCCATTGCAAGGGCAAAGGTTCCCATAAGGACAATGAAACGGAAAATGTTCACACGCATGAGGTGAAGGAGCTGCATCACAAGGGTGCTGGCAACAAAGGTGCCCAGCAGCAGCAGGCTCATGTTGGCGCTAATCCACTCACGCACGTCATCCGAGATATAGGGCGACTTGCCAAGACCCTTCAGGAATATGAAATAGGCTAAGGCCGTGAAGGCTATGCCTCCGAATACGGCTATAGAATAGCGTGAGTGCCTGCCATAATTAAAGGTAAAGACAACTCGCGATATCCACTGCACGATAACGCCAAAGAAGAAGGCCACGGCAACAGACACGAAGATAGCGATGATTACAGACAAGGCCTTGTCGGTGTTCAGAAGGTCGGCGAATGCCAACGACGGGTCGGCCGACATCTTCAGGAGGGCAATGGCAAACGTTCCGCCAAGGAGCTCGAATACCAGAGACACCGTCGTGGAAGTAGGCATGCCAAGAGTGTTGAACATGTCAAGGACAATAACGTCGGTAACCATCACGGCAAGGAAGATTACCATCACCTCGTGGAACGAGTAATGCAGGGGGAGCATGATACCATGACGCGTCACGTCCATCATGCCCGACGACATCACGGCTCCGATAACGACACCGAGCGAAGCTACAATCATCACCTTGCGGAAGGATGCCACCTTGGCACCGATGGCCGACTGGAGGAAATTGACGGCGTCGTTGCTCACACCGACGAAAAGGTCGAATACTGCCAGACATAGCAGGAAGACCACAATGATTAGATAAATTGTTTCCATCAAACTGTTTTAATGATACTTAATTATTTTGCATGCAAAATTATCACCGCCATGTTACACGGAGTTTAAACAAGTATTACAATTGTGTTACAAGTCTTTTTTTTGCACGCGAAATGAATATTAACACTTATTATCTTCCATAATCCAACAATTATTAGTAATTTTGTGCGCAATTATAATCGCGAGCAACATTACATAGATGAGTACTCAGCAGCTGACTCACATACTGACACAAACAGTAGACACCCTTTCGGAAGAGAAATCGCTGAAAGGCCTGTTTCACCAACACACGGACGGAGACCCGCTTCCTTCAGGCAAGATGCTTGAAGATATCATTGATTTGTCAAGGGCAATATTGTTCCCTGGATATTATGGCAAATCATCAGTAAATCTCAGTACAATAAAATACCAGATAGGCGTCAACGTGGAGAAGCTCCACAAGTTGCTTACCGAACAGGTGCTGGCCGGACTGTGCTTCGGCGAAGAAGATAACGGCCTGCGAAAGGATGCCACCGGAAGGCGGGAGGCAGCCGAGGAGATAGCCACGCGCCTTGTGGAAAAGCTCCCAGAGATAAGGAAGACGCTCGCCACGGACGTTACGGCAGCCTATTGCGGAGACCCCGCGGCAGAGAGCTATGCAGAGATCATAGCCTGCTATCCCGTCATCAAGGCTCTTACCAACTACCGTATAGCCCACGAGCTGCACCTGCTCGGCGTACCGCTCATTCCACGCATCATCACGGAGATGGCGCACTCGGAAACAGGTATAGACATCCATCCGCAGGCCACGATAGGTGAGTATTTCACCATTGACCACGGCACGGGAGTGGTTATCGGGGCGACCTGTATCATCGGCAACAACGTAAAGCTATACCAGGGAGTGACGCTCGGTGCCAAGAGCTTCCCCCTCGACGGCTACGGCAACCCGATAAAGGGCATACCACGCCACCCGATACTGCAGGACAACGTGATAGTCTATGCCAACGCTACCATCCTCGGCCGGATAACCATCGGCGAGGGATGTGTGGTTGGAGCCAACGTGTGGGTGACAGAGGACATGGAGCCTCAGACAACTAAGATAAACAAGAAATAACACTTCAGAAACAACATTATTAAAACATATACAACAATATGGAATTCGAACTCATTGCCAAGACATTCATGGGCTTAGAGCCTGTCCTGGCGCAGGAGCTCACCCAACTGGGTGCAAACAACGTGCAAATAGGAAGGAGAATGGTCTCGTTCTCCGGTGACAAGGAAATGATGTATCGTGCCAACTTCCAGTTGCACACGGCTATCCGCATCCTGAAACCAATACGCCACTTCAAGGCCAACTCGGCTGACGACGTGTACAACGAGGTGCAGACCATTGACTGGGCAGAGTATATTCCCGAGGGGAAGACATTCTCCGTAGACTCTGTGGTATACTCTGAGGAGTTCCGCAACTCACGCTTCGTCACATACAAGGTCAAGGACGCCATAGTTGACCAGTTCAGACAGAAAACCGGGACAAGACCCAACATATCAATAACAAACCCCGACATCAGGCTGCACATACACATAGCCGAGGATAAGGCCACCCTGTGCCTCGACTCAAGCGGAGAGAGCCTGCACCGCAGGGGCTACAGGCAGGAGAGCGTGGAGGCTCCGCTCAACGAGGTGCTCGCGGCAGGAATGATCCTAATGTCGGGCTGGAAGGGAGACACAGACTTCATCGACCCTATGTGCGGCTCGGGAACACTGCTCATTGAGGCCGCACTGATAGCCAGGAATATCTCGCCGGGAGTATTCCGCAAGGAATTCGCATTCGAGAAGTGGCCCGATTTCGACCAGGAACTTTTCGACACCATCTATAACGACGACTCGCAGGAAAGGGAGTTCGCACACCACATTTACGGCTACGATGTCGACATGAAGGCCGTGAACACGGCAAGGCTCAACGTCAGGGCAGCAGGACTCACCAAGGACATCACCATTGACCAGCAGGACTTCAAGGACTTCACGCAACCGGCCGAGAAGTCGATAATCATTACCAATCCCCCTTACGGCGAGCGCATCTCTACCCCCAACCTCCTTGCCACATACAAGATGATTGGCGAGAGGCTGAAGCACGCCTTCACTGGCAACGACGCCTGGATATTGAGCTACCGCGAGGAATGTTTCGAGCAGATAGGACTAAAGCCTTCTATAAAGATACCTGTCTTCAACGGCTCACTGGAATGCGAGTTCAGAAGATACTCCATGTTTGACGGCAAGTTCAAGGAGTTCCGCTCTGAGGGCGGCATCGTCAAGACGGAGCGTGACAAGGCCGAGATGGCGCAGAAGCACAGGTTCAAGAAAAACCGGGAGTTCAAGGAGAGGATTACTGCCGAGGAGGAGAACGAGGGCAGCGACATCAGGTCGTTCAAGTTCCTGTCCTTGGAGAGGCAGAAGGAGCGCAAGGAAGACAAGGCTCCACGCTTTGGCCGCCGCCAGCATGACAGCGAAGACAGAGGCGAGGGACGCCGCTTCGGCAAGGGACGCGACGAGAAAACGTTCGGCAAAGGCGACCGCAAGGGCGGAAAGGACAACAAATGGGGTGCCAAGGGTGACCGCAAGTTTGGCCAGGACGACAGAAAGGGCCGCAAGGGAGGAAAGAAGAACTTTAAAGATAACGGTTTCGACTATGACGACTAAGGCTCTGAGACTGTTGGCCAAGATACTGTTTCTGACCATGATACCGATTAGCGCATCCGCACAGACAAGGCAATTCACACTGGAGGACCTGAACTATGGCGGCAACAACTACCGCAACATGGTTCCAAAGAACAAGTTCACGACATGGTGGGGCGACGAGCTGATACACCTGGATGTTGAGGAATGTCTCATCGTTGACAAGAAGAGCGGCCGGGAGAAGACGCTGCTCACTCTTGAGAACGCCAAGGCCTGGTCGGGACTGAAGGTCAGGAGCCTGCTCTATGCCCAATTTCCCTATGCCGACCGGCCTCTCGTACTGCTCTCTGACGGCAAGGAGAGGGCACTCGTAGACTGGAAGACTGGCAAGGCTACATGGAAAGGCAGCGTGAGCGGCAGCGACACCGAGGAATGGAACAAGGCATCGAAGGCATCGGCATTTGTCAAGGACAATCAGCTCTATGTATGTGACGGAAGCGGCAACACCCGACAGCTGACCACTGACGGGAGCAGGAACATAGTATATGGGCAAAGCGTACACCGCAACGAGTTCGGCATAGAGGGAGGGCTCTTCTGGAGTCCGGACGGCAAGAGGCTCGCCTTCTACCGCATGGACCAGAGCATGGTAACCGACTATCCGCTGGTAGACATTGACACAAGAGTGGCCGAACAGGCACCGGAGAAATACCCCATGGCAGGAATGGCATCCCACAAAGTAACCGTAGGTGTCTACGACCTGGCTACGGGGAACACCGTTTACCTGAAAGCTGGAGACCCTACGGACAGGTATTTCACGAACATCAGCTGGAGCCCGGACAGCAAGACCATATACATGTCCGAGCTAAACCGCGACCAGAACGACTGCCGTCTCGTCAGCTACGACGCCAGCAACGGAGAGAAGAAGGCCGAGCTGTACAGGGAGCAGGACGACAAATATGTAGAGCCACAGCATCCCATAGCCTTCCTGCCCTGGGACTGCACTAAGTTCGTGATGCAAAGCCAGAAGGACGGCTACAACCATCTGTATCTCCTCGACGCCAATGGCAAGGAGGTAAGGCAGATAACAAAAGGCAACTGGGTGGTGATGGACATGCTTGGCTTCAATACTAAGGAAAAGACAATAGTGTACTCGTCAAATCAGATAAGCCCCATCCAGCGCAACACCTTCGCCATAACCGTTGACGGAGCCAAGACCAAGCAGCTTGACAACGGCAAGGGCTACCACTATGCCTCGCTGAGCGGCAAGAGCGGGTATGTTCTCGACAGATATTCCGAGCCGGATGTGCCACGTGCCATCGACATCGCACCGACAACCATAAAGGCGAAGAACAAGCCACTGGCCTACTTCAGGGCTGACAATCCATGGAAAGACTATGCCGTACCAGAATATTCATGCGGAAGCATCAAGGCTGCTGACGGCACAACAGACCTGTTCTACAGGATGGTGAAGCCCGTGAATTTTGACGAGACTAAGAAATATCCCACCATTATATATGTATATGGCGGTCCGCACGCACACAACGTAGATGCCACCTGGCACTATGGCAGCAGGGGATGGGAAACCTACATGGCACAGAAGGGCTACCTGCTGTTCATCCTCGACAACAGAGGAAGCGAGAACAGGGGCAAGGACTTCGAGCAGGCTACTTTCAGGCATCTCGGACAGGAGGAGATGAAAGACCAGATGAAGGGTGTGGAATATCTGAAATCTCTTCCCTACGTCGACGAGGCGCGTATTGGCGTGCACGGCTGGAGCTTTGGAGGTTTCATGACAACATCCCTCATGACCAACTACCCGGACGTGTTCAAGGTAGGAGTCGCCGGAGGCCCTGTGATAGACTGGAAATGGTACGAGGTGATGTACGGTGAGCGATATATGGACACACCGGAAAGCAATCCGGAGGGATATGCCCAGACAAGCCTCATCAGCAAGGCCAAGAACCTAAAGGGCAAACTGCAGATAATCATTGGACTAAACGACCCCGTAGTGGTTCCCCAGCATGCTCTTTCGTTCATCAAGGAGTGCATACTGCAAGGCACACAGCCCGACTTCTTCGTCTATCCCGGTGAGCCACACAACATGCGAGGCCACCAGAGCACACACCTGCACGAGCGCATATCGCAGTATTTCGATGACTACCTGAAGTAAGGTTTTTTTCAGAAGACTATAATTTCACAGCAAGACCATAATCAGACAAAGATATGACGAACAGCTTACGTAAGACAGCATGGCTTCTGCTATTCCTGCTGCTGCCATTGCAATCCATAGCATTCGACAAGGCCGTAATGGACCGGCTTGCCGCCCTGCCCGGTATCAGCAAGGTGGAACCTCTTGAGAGCGAGGCTTATCAGGACAAATACGTGATGTTCATAAAACAGCAGGTTGCCCATGATGATGCCTCCGCGGGGACCTTCGACCAGCGGCTCATCGTATGCCACGTGGGCTTCGACCGTCCGACCATCCTTGTCACGGAAGGCTACTATGCCCACTACGCACTCCGGAAGGGATATCAGGAGGAGCTGTCCAAAATACTCAACGCCAATGTCATTACTGTTGAGTACAGATACTTTGCCGAATCGGTGCCGCAGCCATGCAACTGGGACTACCTCACGGTGGAGAACTCCCTTTACGACCTGCACAACGTCAACATGACATTCAGGCAGGTCTACAGCGGCAAGTGGATAGCCTCCGGTATCAGCAAGGGCGGACAGACCACGATGTTCTACAGGGCTTTCTTCCCTGACGACGTAGATGTCTCCGTGCCATACGTCGCTCCCCTGAACAAGAGCACCGAGGACGGACGCCACGAGCCTTTCCTGTCGAAGACTGTGGGAACGAAAGCTGACCGTAAACTGATTGCCGACTTCCAGACAGAGCTGTGCAAGCGCAAGAATGCGCTCATGCCCATGCTCCGCAGCCATTGCGAGAAGCGTGGCTACACATTCCGCGTACCCGTAGAGGACATCTTCGACTATATGGTCTTGGAATATCCGTTTGCCATCTGGCAATGGGGCACGCCGTTGAGCGACATTCCGTCAGTAACGGCAGACGACAAGACCCTCTTCGACCACCTGCTGAAAATCAACGAGCCAGACTACTTCGCCGAGCAGTCGCCGTTCCTTCCCTTTAACGTGCAGGCAGCAAGAGAACTGGGCTACTATGGCTATGACATGAAACCTTTCAGGAAATATTTCTCCATAAAGACTACGGAGGACTACCTGCACAGGATAATGCTTCCGGCAGAGTTTGCCAACGTGGGGTTTGACAAGACCCTGTACAACAGGACAATGAAGTTCCTTAAGGAGAACGACCCAAAGATGATATACATCTACGGAAGCATAGACCCCTGGAGCGCATCGGGCGTGGCAGGGCTGAAATTCCTGAAGAACAAACATAATATTAAGGTATATATGCTTGAAGGCGGAAGCCACAGGACAAGAATAAACTCCTTTGCCGAGCCCGAAAGAGAAGAGATAATCTCTACGCTGAAAGCCTGGCTCGGGATGTGAGCAAGTACAGAAGGATGATAAGAGACAATAATGAAAGTATGGCTTAAACATACGTCATTTATCTCCCTTTATCTCCTCTTTATCTCCTCTTTACTACTTGCTAAAATCAATAATCAGTAATCAATAATCAGTAATCAATCATCACAACAACATAGAAATCATGAGAATACTATTGTTAGGAAGTGGCGGCAGGGAGCACGCCCTGGCATGGAAGATTGCACAAAGCAAGAAAGTGGAGAAGCTCTTCATTGCTCCTGGTAACGCTGGCACAGGCAACTGCGGAGAGAATGTTGCCATTGGAGTAAACGACTTCGACAAGCTGAAGGACTTTGCGTTGGAAAACAAAGTCGACATGGTTGTCGTGGGACCAGAAGACCCACTGGTGAACGGCATCTACGATGCCTTCAAGAGCGACGGGCGCACTAACGGAATACCAGTAATTGGCCCATCAAAACAGGGTGCCGTGCTCGAGGGCAGCAAGGACTTCGCCAAAGCATTCATGGCACGACACAACATTCCGACTGCACGCTATCAGACATTCAACGGTACGAACATTGAGGAGGGACTAAAGTTTCTTGAGACACTCAAGGCACCATACGTGCTCAAGGCCGACGGACTGTGCGCAGGCAAGGGAGTGCTAATTGTACCAACCCTCGACGAGGCCAAGAAGGAGTTTAGGGAGATGCTCGGCGGAATGTTCGGCAACGCCTCTGCCAATGTCGTAATCGAGGAGTTCCTTAGCGGCATCGAGTGCTCGGTATTCGTTCTCACCGATGGCAAGAACTACAAGATACTGCCAGAGGCAAAAGACTACAAGAGAATAGGTGAGCACGATACCGGACTCAACACTGGCGGCATGGGCAGCGTAACGCCTGTACCATTCGCGACGCCAGAATGGATGAGGAAGGTTGAGGACAGGATAATCCGCCCTACCGTCGACGGACTGGCAGAAGAAGGCATCGACTACAAGGGATTCATATTCTTCGGACTGATTAATGTAGACGGAGAGCCAATGGTTATCGAGTACAACTGCCGAATGGGCGACCCGGAGACAGAAAGTGTCATGCTGAGACTGAAAAGCGACATCGTCGACCTGTTCGAGGGTGTTGCCAATGGCGACCTTGCCAACCGTACCATAGAATTTGACGAGCGCGCAGCAGTATGCGTGATGCTTGTAAGCGGCGGATATCCAGAGGCTTACAAGAAGGGCTATGCCATAAGTGGGCTTGACAAAGTGGAAGGCAGCATCGTTTTCCACAGCGGTACCGCACTAAAGGATGGCAACGTTGTCACGAATGGTGGAAGGGTTATCGCCGTAAGCTCATACGGCAAAGACAAGGAAGAGGCTCTGCGGAAAAGCTTCGAAGAGGCACAGAAGATAGAGTTCACCGACAAATACTTCCGTCGGGACATCGGACAGGACTTGTAACATCAGCCTCGCCGAAGACTTCATACTCGCACCCTCCTGCCCCAGCTCGCTCGTGGCAGGAGGGTGTGGCAACATGACAAACAAGGACTTACACTTTGGTAGGACACATGCAGAAAAGACTACAAAACAGGATAGCTGAGAGCAGATGGGCACTAACGGTATGCCTGATTTATGCCGCGGGAATAATGCTGCTGGGAGGCGTTATAGAGAAAGGCTTATGGCTACAGACTGCCTGCCTCGCCATATCTACGCTGATGATGGTTGAGCTGAACAACAGCAACTCACTCATACGCATATACAGCCGCATGGTGTCATGCTCGTTTCTCTTACTAAACGTAATGCTTCCACAGCAGGCCGAGTCTGCCGAGGGAGCAATAGTACAGTTGTGCATCATTGGTTTCTATCTGTCTCTGTTCCATGCCTATCAGGACAAGCGGGCTCCCGGATGGGTGTTCTACGCCTTCATGTCTGTAAGTCTCGCAAGTATTGTATGGGTACAGATGCTCTATTACGTTCCACTGCTTTGGATACTCCTTGCCACCAATATCCTTGCTTTCAGCGGACGTACTTTCTGGGCATCGGTGCTTGGCCTCGCCCTACCCTACTGGTGTCTCTTGGCTTTCCACCTGCTAAACGGAGACCTGCAACCTCTTGCCGACCACTTCAGCAAACTTGCGGTATTTGGCCCTATCGCACGTATAGACAGCCTAAACGGCAAAGAATGTCTTGCCATGACCTTTGTTGCCGTACTGTCTCTCACAGGGATAATCCATTTCGTACGCAACAGCTACAAGGACAAGATACGCACGAGGATGCTGTACGAGATGTTCATCACCATGGTGGTGGTGACCATGGTATTCATAGTGCTGCAACCACAGCATAGTGAGAAGATTATGGGTATTCTGATAGTATCGGCGGCACCACTGACAGGCCACTTCCTCGCCCTGACATCCACGAAGGTGACCAATATAGCTTTCATTGTCATACTTGCAACCACGTTAATCATCACAGCAATAAACATATGGGTGCCCTTATCGACATTCTGATAGATTTCGGCTATTGGGGTATGCTTGCCGCAGCTTTCCTTGCCGGCAGCTTCTTTCCCTTCAGCAGCGAGGCCGTAATGACAGCGCTCGTTGCCGTAGGATTAGACCCTGTACAGCTCACCATTTATGCCACCATTGGCAATGTGGCCGGAGGACTGTTTAATTATGGTGTAGGCAGAATGGGAAGGCTCGACTGGATAGAGAAATACCTGCACGTAAGCAAGGAAAGCCTTGACAAGGCCACAAAGTTTATGGGCGGTCATGGCGCATGGATGGGATTCTTCGCATTCGTCCCAATACTGGGCAGCGCCATCACGATATGCCTTGGACTTATGAGGGCAAACATAATAATATCGGTCATCAGCATAACATTGGGAAAGTTCATCAGGTATGCCATCCTCGCATATATCCTTATGTGCGGACAAACTATGCTGGCATGACGACAGAGTAAAGACAAATATATTCCGGACATGAGAAAACTCACATACATTATTATATTGGCACTGTCCCTGATAGCGTCATCCTGCAAGGACAAGGCAGGCACGCGTCAACGGACAATAACCGTAAGCATAGAGCCCCTGCGCTTCCTCACTGAGCAGATTGCCGGCGACAGGTTCGACGTCGCTGTGCTGGTAAGGCAGGGAGGGAGCCCAGAGACCTACGAGCCTACGGCCAAGCAGCTTACGGAGCTTGCCCACAGCGACCTGTACATCAAGGTTGGAGAACTGGGCTTTGAGCGCACGTGGCTCAAGAGGATAATGCAGAATGCGCCACACACCATCATCGTGGACGCAAGCGAGGGTATCAAAAGGGAATTGTCCATCAACGGTATTCCCGACCCGCATGTGTGGATGAGCGCCTCAAATGCCATAGCCATGGCGAACAACATTTACAACAAGCTGATAGAAATAGACCAGAAGGACAGCGCACTATTCAAGGAAAACCTACGGGCGCTTACAGAAAGGCTCAGGAAGGCCGATACCACCGTACGGGCAAACATTACCCGCGACAAGACCAAGGCTTTCATTATCTACCACCCTGCCCTTACATACTTCGCACGTGACTATGGGCTGACGCAGATACCCATTGAGGAGGAAGGCCGCGAGCCGTCTGCCGCACAACTTAAAGACGTGATCAGTAAGGGAAAGGAAGAGAACGTCAAGATACTGTTCGTGCAAGAGGAATTCTCCAACAGGAACATTGATATCATCAAGAATAGCCTCAACGTGGAAGCTGTAGCAATAAATCCTCTCAGCTACCATCTGGACGAGGAAATGATAAGAATATCCAAGCTGCTGAAATGAAACCAATCATAAAACTCGACAACATATCGGCAAGCTACGATGGCAAGCAGGTGCTCTCTGATGTGTCATTGACCATCTTCGACGATGACTACCTTGGCATCATCGGCCCCAACGGAGGAGGCAAGACTACACTGGTGAAGGTCATGCTCGGACTGAAGAAGGCAGACAAAGGGCACGTAGGCTATTTCAAGGACGGACAGCCCGTGGAGAATATCAACATAGGCTATCTGCCACAATACTCGTCCATAGACCGCAACTTCCCCATATCTGTCTACGACGTGGTCCTCTCCGGGCTTAGCTCACAGAAACACTTCCTCTTGCCGTTCACCAGCAGCCAGCACCAACAGGTCAGGGACACCCTGAGCCGCATGGAGCTTGACTCTTTCGCCCAGCGCCACATAGGATCGCTTAGCGGCGGACAGCTGCAGAGGGTTCTGCTGGCAAGGGCCATAGTGTCACGCCCCGATGTGGTGATACTCGACGAGCCGGACACCTACGTTGACAACAGGTTCCGGGAGCAGATGTACCAGATGCTTGAGGCCACAAACAAGGAATGTGCTGTGGTGATAGTCAGTCACGACATCGCCGAGATACTGCAATACACCAAGCATGTGGCGTGCGTAAACCATACGCTTCACTACCACTCCCACGCCGACATGCCTAAAGAGAAACTTGAGCAGCACTTCCTGAAAATGACACTGTAGGACATTGGCAATAAGCGAGAGCAGAAACTGCACGAAGTCTGAAAATAACTAAATATTTTATCGTGTTTTCTTCATTCTAAGCTAAATATGCTATCTTTGCAAAATCTTTGAAATAATAATTTATCAACGATAAGAAATGAAACAGTACAGATTAGTGGACAATGTACTGGGATGGTTGGCATTCCTGATATCCGCATTCGTATATTGCTCCACCATTGAACCGACAGCCAGCTTCTGGGACTGTCCGGAATTTATCACGACAGGCTACAAACTGGAAATCGGACACCCGCCCGGAGCACCGTTCTTCATGCTTACAGCAAACCTGTTCTCGCAGTTTGCCAGCGACCCGTCTGATGTGGCCCGCATGGTCAACACCATGAGCGCGTTGCTAAGTGCGACAACCATCTTGTTCCTGTTCTGGACTATCACTCACCTGACAAGGAAGCTCATTCTCAAGGACTGGGCAGACCTGACGCTCTCAAAGCTCATTGCCATCGAGGCAAGCGGTATGGTGGGCGCGCTAATCTATACTTTCAGCGATACTTTCTGGTTCTCGGCTGTCGAGGGAGAGGTTTACGCTTATTCATCGGCCTTTACAGCCGTAGTATTCTGGCTTATCCTGAAATGGGAAGACCATGCTGACGAGCCTCATGCCGACCGCTGGCTTGTGCTCATAATGTACATGACCGGCCTGAGTATCGGTGTCCATCTGCTCAACCTGCTCTGTATACCGGCCATCGTGCTCGTATACTGCTACAGGAAATTCCCCAATATTGAGACCAAAGGCTCGCTGGTAGCTCTTGTCATCTCATTCGTTGTCGTCGCAGCAGTTCTGTATGGTGTCGTTCCTGGCATCATAACTGTTGGCGGATGGTTCGAGCTGTTCTTCGTCAATGTGCTCGGAATGCCATTCAACACCGGCGAGATTGTCTATATTTTCCTGCTTGTGGCATCAGTAATATGGGCCATCTACGAGAGCTATACAGCCAAGAATATTCGACGTGAGAACATCTCCTTCCTATTGGCATTTGCCATGCTTGGAGTTCCATTCTATGGCTACGGATGGTCTGCCGTTGTCATTGGCGTCATAGTACTTGCCGTACTGTGGTTTATACTTAACCACAAGAAGATTGTCGAGAAGAAGCCTATCTATACTATCAGCTCCCGACTGAAGAACACTGTTCTGCTGTGCATGCTGATGCTTATGATTGGTTATTCAAGCTATGCCGTAATAGTGATTCGCTCTGATGCCAATCCTCCTATGGACCAGAACTCTCCAGAGGACATCTTTACACTGGGCAGCTACCTGAGCCGTGACCAGTATGGTGACCGTCCTTTGCTTTACGGTCAGGCATACACATCACAGGTTGCTCTTGATGTTGAGGGCAATATGTGCAAGCCAAGGGTAGAGGAAGGAGCACCGATATACTCCCGTGTTGAGAAAAAGTCGGCCGACGAGAAAGACCGCTACTTCGTTGTTAGCCACAAGAACAAGTACATCTACGCACAGAACATGCTGTTCCCAAGAATGCACGACCAAGCCCACACGGCTTCTTACGAGCAGTGGATGGGCGGTGTCGACGGCACGGAAGTTCCATACGACCGCTGTGGAGAGCCGATGACGGTGAAGATGCCCTCACAGTTAGAGAACATCAGGTTCTTCCTCTCATACCAGTGCAACTTCATGTACTGGCGCTACTTCATGTGGAACTTCGCAGGAAGACAGAACGACATCCAGGGACATGGCGAGCTGGAGCATGGCAACTGGATTACTGGAATACCATTGATTGACAACGCAAGACTCGGAGACCAGAGCAAGCTGCCCGATGACTTGAAGAACAACAAGGGACACAACGTCTTCTACTGCCTGCCACTCATACTTGGTCTGATAGGACTCTTCTGGCAGTCATTCCGTGGACGCAGGGGCATACGTCAGTTCTGGGTTGTATTCTTCCTGTTCTTCATGACCGGCCTGGCCATAGTTGTTTACCTCAACCAGACTCCAGTACAGCCACGTGAGCGTGACTATGCATACGCAGGATCATTCTATGCCTACGCCATCTGGTGCGGTATGGGTGTGGCCGCTATTATCGACTTGCTGAAGAAGTGGCTGAAACGAGACAACGTCGTGACAACGGCTGTAGTATCGCTCGCATGCCTGCTCGTACCAATACAGATGGCAAGCCAGACATGGGACGACCACGACCGCTCTGGCAGATATACTTGCCGTGACTTCGGCCAGAACTATCTGATGACGCTGCAGGACAAGGGCAACCCCATCATCTTCACCAATGGCGACAACGACACCTTCCCACTCTGGTACAACCAGGATACCGAGGGAGTACGCACCGACGCACGTGTCTGCAACCTCAGCTACTTGCAGACCGACTGGTACATAGACCAGATGAAACGTCCGGCATACGACTCTCCGGCCGTGCCTATCACATGGCCCCGACTTGACTATTGCTCAGGTACCAACGAGTATGTGCAGGTAGAGCCAAGACTGAAGAGCCAGATATTGGACTTCTACAAATCAAATCCCGAGCAGGCGGAACAGCAGTTCGGCAAAGAGCCTTTTGAGCTTTCGAACATCATGAAGTACTGGGTACGCTCCAACGATGCTGACATGCATGTCATTCCTACCGATACCCTCTACGTAACCATCGACAAGGAGGCGGTACGCAAGAGCGGTATGATGATGGCATGCGACTCCATTCCCGACAAGATGGTCATCTCACTTGCCAAGAAGAACGCTCTCTACAAGGGCGACCTGATGATGCTTGAGATGATTGCCAACTGCAACTGGACAAGGCCTATATATGTTGCCCTGACCGTGGGAGCAGAGAACTACATGAACCTTGGCGACAACTTCATACAGGAAGGTCTCGCAAACCGTATATCGCCATTCACCACAAATGCTCCCGGAGCGAAGAACTTCGACTCGGAGAAGACTTACAACAACCTGATGAACAGGTATAAGTACGGCGGTCTGAGCACTAAGGGACTGTACATCGACGAGACCGTCATGCGCATGTGCTATACCCACAGAAGACTGTTCGGCCAGCTCGCGCTCAACCTTATCGCCGAGCACAAGGACGACAAGGCACTGAAAGTGCTGCAGAAAGCGGAGAAGGAAATTCCCGACTACAACGTACCGTACAACTACATCAGCGGTGGTCTGGACTTCGCAAGAGCCTACGCCCTTCTCGGACAGAAGAAGAGAGCCAACGAGATACTCAACAAGGTATGGAACCATTCAGCACAGTATGCCCAGTGGTACCTCGGACTTGCCCAAAGCCGCTTCACACAGAGCCAGCGCGACTGCATGATGCACCTGTCCATAATGAACCAGGCGAGCGAGCTCTATGGTCTCATCGACAAGAAACAGGCCGACGAGAAGGCCAAGACTCTCAACACTCTCTATAACATGTACGTAGGCAAAGGCGGAAACAATTACTACGAGCAATAATGTTCATAGAACAGCCTGCTAAATGGTTGAGATGGCTATACCCCAGGGCGACTTGGAGAATGGACAAGAACAAGCGTTCGGTTTATCTGACGTTTGATGACGGGCCTATCCCCGAGTCGACCCCTTTTATTCTTGACACCCTGAAGGAATTCGGAATAAAGGCCACTTTCTTCATGGTTGGCGAGAACGTGCTCAGACACCATGACCTGTACAACAGGATTGTGGCCGAGGGACACGTCGTGGGCAACCACACTTTCAATCACCTTGGAGCATTTAAGCACTGGACCATTACCTACGTCCTTAACGTGCAACAGGCCAACGACATCATCCACGCACGCCTGTTCCGGCCGCCTCACGGATGGATGAGGCACAGCGTATACTGGTGGCTGTCGAGGAGCTACCGTATAGTAATGTGGGATGTCGTAACACGCGACTACTCCAAGTGGCTCACAGCTGATGATGTGGTGAACAATGTCAAGAGATACACACGAAACGGTTCCATCATTACCTTCCATGACTCGCTGAAAAGCATTGACAAGCTGCATAAGGCTTTGCCGGAAGCTCTGACATGGCTTAAAGAGCAAGGATATGAATTCAAGACTTTCGAATAGTGTCATTAAGGCTGAGGCGCAACGTCTCGGCTTTTTTGCATGCGGAATGGCAAGAGCACAGAAGGTAGACTCCACTGAGGAACGAAACCTTGAACAGTGGCTCGAACAGAAAGGGCATGCCGACATGCAATACATGGCAAAACATAAAGAAGTGAGACTTGATCCCCGCCTGCTGCTGAACGGGGCTAAGACCATTGTATCTGTAGCTCTCAACTACTGCCCGAAGGTCACAATACCACAAGACGAGCCACAGATGGCATACTACGCCTACGGGCTCGACTATCACGACATCGTGAAACAGAAGCTTTATGCTCTTGCATGCAATTTAGGACTTCATACAGACCCCAAAGCGGCAAGACCTGAAGAACAGCCCTTCCGTGTGGTGGTAGATACCGCTCCCATACTTGAACGCTATTGGGCAAGACAGGCAGGACTGGGATGGCAGGGAAAAAACAGACAACTCATCATACCCAATGCAGGAAGCATGTTCTTTCTTGGCGAACTGCTGCTCACAGAAGAAGTTGACATATATGACCAGCCTATGGCAGACCGATGCGGAGCATGCAGGAAGTGTCTTGACGCATGCCCGACAAATGCGCTCGGTGACGGAACCATGTTAGATTCAGCAAAATGCCTGTCGTATATCACCATAGAAAACCGTAATGACAAGATAAGCACGCATGATGCAAGTGCTATGGGAAATTGTTTCTATGGATGCGACAGATGTCAGAAGGCATGCCCACACAACCGCTACGCTTCTCCCAACAACACTCCAGAGCTTCAACCCAGCAGGCAACTGCTCGACATGACATGGGAGAAATGGGAAACAATCACAGAAGAGCAATATCAGACACTCTTCAAAGGGTGTGCGGCAAAACGAGCCAAATACAAAGGTTTACAAAGAAACATAGAAGCCATAAAAGGAAACCGAGAGAACAGCATTAAGTGAAGGATGAAGACTCATTCTGTTTTTGATCGAAAGAAGACAACAAGAGCCACGGGCATCCGACTCTTCACTCTTATCTTTAATAACTACAAATTCATCATGGAAAAGGAAATAGCAACTTTCTTCCGCAATTTCGCACTCAGGACAATGCTTGCAGAGCATGCCGACCCCAATAATCCAAAAGACGTGAAACAGGCTATGCTGAACCACTACGAAGACATCTACCCGGCTTTTTCACAGACGGATATCTTCAAGAGATGCTACAACAAGCATGAACACGAAAGAATGGTGGCTGCATACAAAGAAAACTTCACATTGTTGCTTAACGGGAGGATACCACAATGAGCAGAAAGATTAAAGGCTACACCCTCGGAGCGATAGCGGCAGCATCATACGGCACAAATCCCCTCTTTACATTACCCTTGTATGCAGAAGGCATAAGTCCTGACTCTGTGCTTTTCTTCCGCTATCTCTTTGCATTGCCTATTCTTGCCATTATGCTGAAGTCGCGTGGACGGTCATTTGCCGTGTCCTTCGCCGACATACTGCCTCTTGCTATTCTCGGAATAGTCTTTGCCATGTCGTCGCTCACACTTTTCCAGAGCTACAACTATATGGATGCAGGAATAGCCTCAACAATATTGTTTGTCTACCCGATAATGGTGGCGCTGATAATGGCATTGTTCTTCCATGAGAAACTTACCATACAGACTGTTGTATGTCTGCTCATGGCAGTCGGAGGAATAGGACTCCTTTACAAGAATGAGAATGGTGCGACATTGTCGCTTATGGGAACATTGCTTGTTTTCGCTTCATCACTGTCGTATGCAATATATATAGTATCAATCAACCAGACACGCCTTCGTGACATGGCAACGCTCAAGGTGACTTTCTACGTCATTCTCTTCGGATGGCTGATGTTTGTTTGCCGCACCCTTGCAGCAGGAGGAATACAGACTCCACCCGCAGATAAGCCTTGGCTGTGGTGTTGTCTTGTCGCCTTGGCTCTTATGCCTACCGCCATATCACTGCTCTGCACTACAGGTGCCATACAATATATCGGTTCAACTCCAACAGCCATTCTTGGAGCCTTGGAACCAGTTACTGCCGTATTCTTCGGTGTTACCGTGTTCCATGAGTCACTAACCCCACGTATCATATTAGGCTTCATTCTTATAATAAGCGCTGTAAGCATAGTGGTCGCAGGAGGTAACATAACAAGACATCTGACAAGATTCAGAAAGATGTTCCCTAAGTTGAAAAGAACAAAGAGTAAAGAATGAAAATCAAGTAACCGTATGGCTGTGGCTATTAATTGTAGAGGGAACCTTCTTCCTGAAAAGCTGCACCTGCACAAGTCTATCAAAGTCAATAAAAAAAGTTATTTATTTTGTTATTCCGTCCATTTACATTACCTTTACAAAGAATTTCATACAACACTTGACGACAATGAGGAAACTTGCATATTTTATGATGCTCGTCATCGGAGTTGTAACAATAATCTCATGTAATTATGACGAAACATACGCAGACCAGAAAGAACGTGAACGCAATGCCATAGCAAAATTCGTTTCCGACTCAGCCATTCACGTAATAAGCGAAGAAGAATTTGCAAACAAAGGATATACCACCGATGTGAGCAAGAACGAGCCACCTTCATACGTCGCACAACAGACAATCCGTCAAACAGAATTATTGTCGGACGTGATGCAAGAATAAGCGGAACAATGGTATGCAACATAGTGTGCGGAACCCTTATTGGTATGGGCTACAACGTTGTAAACATAGGCTTGGCAACGACGCCTACGACCGAACTTGCCGTAACAATGAGTAATGCAGATGGAGGTATCATCATAACGGCAAGCCACAACCCAAGACAATGGAACGCTCTTAAACTACTGAATGCCCAAGGGGAATTTCTTGACAACGAAGCGGGAAAGGAAGTTCTGAGAATAGCTGCTGACGAAGACTTTGAATATGCAGATGTCGACAATATCGGAAGTTATCTCGAAGACAACAGCTTCGACAATAAACATATTGACAGCATACTTGCGTTGAAACTTGTTGACAAGGAAGCTATAAAGGCTGCACATTTTCACGTGGCAGTAGATGTCATAAACAGCGTAGGCGGTATCATTCTGCCAAAACTGCTTACTGCGCTCGGTGTTGAATATACCATGCTCAACGGTGAAGCGACAGGTGACTTTGCACACAATCCCGAACCTCTTGAGAAGAACCTTAAAGGCATCATGGACCTTATGGCTCAAGGAAAACACGACCTCGGCATAGTAGTTGACCCGGATGTAGACCGATTGGCTTTCATCTGCGAAGACGGCACCATGTTCGGTGAGGAATACACGCTCGTCAGTGTAGCAGACTACGTTCTTTCCCACACGCCAGGCAACACGGTTTCTAATCTCAGCTCAACCCGAGCACTTAGAGATATAACAGAAAAGCATGGAGGAGCATACACAGCTTCTGCAGTTGGCGAGGTTAATGTTACGACCAAGATGAAAGAGGTGAATGCCGTAATAGGAGGAGAAGGAAACGGTGGGGTAATATATCCAGAAAGCCACTACGGACGTGATGCGCTTGTCGGCATAGCACTTTTCCTTACCGGTCTGGCAAAAAAGAAATGTAAGGTAAGCGAGCTACGTGCTACATTCCCCAACTATGCCATAGCAAAGAACCGCATAGACCTTACACCCGATACCGATATTGATGCCATACTACACAACATCAAAGACATATATGCCAACGACAGCAATGCTACAGTAAACGATATAGACGGAGTAAAAATCGACTTCCCCGACTCTTGGGTACACCTTCGCAAGAGCAATACCGAACCAATAATTCGTGTATATAGCGAAGCGGCTACCATAGAACAGGCCGATGCACTTACAAAAAAGATAACCGATATCGTTAACTGAAATTCTTTTCTGCATATCAATATCCTCATGCGTATTAATAATAAAATACACAATCAACAAAAAAACAAATTCTGATATTATGAGGATAAACAAGCATCTATTGGCTATAGCCTTACTTGCGGCATCAATTCCTGCATTGGCACAGACTATCCCCTCGTACCCTGACGACAGGGAAAGTCTTAAGGAAATGCACGATTTCAGTGTATGGGTAAACAATAAGAAAGCACCGACTTACCAATGTCAGGTTAACCCCAACAGAAGGGTACAGGACGCTTCATGGTGCCAGTTCGGCATTGATGATAAAGCAACCGTACGGGTAGTTTATCACAAAGAAAAAATTGAACATGCCATAGTACGCCCGCTGTCAAAGGACATCAGGCATACTATGATTAACGATTCTACACTACAGTTCGACATACCAAAGGTCTGCAACAATCGTGGCTACAGCCTTTCTGTAGAAATAAATGGCGACCGGCAACATAATCTTCACGTCTTTGTTGATGGTCCAGAACTGTATGTTCCTGCAAAACCAAGTCCCGACTCTAAGGACTCCATACTATGGGAAACAGTAAACAATCATGACGTATTTGTACAAAATCCGAAACTCATATATTTCGGACCTGGCATACACAAGCCAAAGGACCTGCCAAGTGGTGAGATAAAGATTCCAAGCAATTCTACAGTATATATTGCACCCGGTGCTATAGTCAGGGCACGTCTTATTGTTGACCATGCAGAAAATGTTCGCATCATTGGTCGCGGTGTGTTGCTCAACCCACTTCGCGGCGTAGAGATAACCTACTCTAAAAATGTTATTGTAGACGGTCTTACCGTAATCAACCCACTCCACTATACAGTCTTCGGAGGACAGTCTGATGGCATAGTGATACGCAATGTACGTAGCTTCTCACGTCATCCATGGAGCGACGGCATAGACATGATGTGCTGCCGCAATGTCACCGTGGAGGATGTCTTCCTTCGCAACAACGACGATGCCTTTGCACTCTATAACCATCGTTGGTGGTATTGGGGAGGTAGCGAGAACTACCAGATAAGGCGTGCCACCATATTCAGCGACCTTGCCCGTCCGTTCAATCTTGGTGGACATGGCGACGACAGGGCTGATGTAGGAGAAGTGCTGAAAAATGTCAGGGTCGAAGACTGCGATGTGCTTTCAGCAGACGGCAACGGCATATTCCAGATAAACACAGGTGACCAGAATATCGTTGAAGACATACATTTCGACAATATACGCATCGAAGATGTCATTACTGCACGGTTGTTCAATCTGCAGCCTGTATTCTCAAGTAAGTACAACAGGTGTCCTGGAGGCTGCATCAGGAACATATCGTTCAGTAACATCACATTCACAGGAGACGAGTCGAAGCTGAAGGAGAGTATCTTCCACAATTACGACGCCGAACGTACCGTGAGCAACGTAAAATTCAGAAACATTGTCGTTAACGGGAAAAAAGTAAAGTTCAAGGATATCGACTGACTTTCCACAGTATCTTAAGGTGGGTTCTATAAATTCCCACCTTAAGATAGTTTAGTTGACGACCTACGAACAAGCGATATCTACCTATAGCTATATCCGCCACTTACCTCAATTACAGCACCATTGACAAACGGGTTGTTTATACAGAAGTTTACGGCATCAGCCACTTCTTCTACTGTTGCGAACCGATGGATGGCTGTCTTGCCACATATACTGTCGCGGATGGCTTGCGGTTTGCCCGCCTGCCACGGTGTTTCGACAAAGCCGGGTGCAACGGTATTTACCGTTGTACCTGTTCCTTCAAAGAACTTTACGAGATTTTGCGATAGAGCGTGCACAGCACTCTTTGTTACTCCATAAGCCAATGATGTGCCATGAGGATGGATAGCCATTTCCGAACCGATGAACACTATACGCGACCCTGAAGGAATAATATTATAAAGGTCACGTACAAGGTAAGTCGGCGCATTGACATTGACCTGCATCACCCTCTCCCACTCTTCATCAGTGAAAATAATGTGTAGCAAGAAAAAAAAAAGTCGTAGCACATGGCATACGACTTAATAGTTGCGGAGGCAGGACTCGAACATGCGACCTCCAGGTTATGAGCCTGGCGAGCTACCAACTGCTCCACTCCGCGATGTTAAATGCATCATTTCTGAATTGCGAGTGCAAAGGTACATCATTATTTTGACATGAGCAAATATATCATTGATTTTTTTGTGAAAATGGTATAATTAGTCTGATTTTCCATGATTTTATTTGCACATATCAAAGAAATAGTCTACTTTTGCACATATTTGTATGATGTGCAATAAAAAAGAAGATAGGAGGCCGACATGTCAATCTCAAAAACTCGCCAGACGCTTGTGGACGTAGCCCGTCAGCTGTTTGCCAAAAATGGTGTGGCAAACACGACCATGAACGATATAGCTCAAGCATCGGGCAAAGGACGCAGGACGCTATATACATATTTCAACCGAAAAGAAGATGTCTACAACGCAGTAATCGAGTCAGAGCTTGAGCGCCTGAGCGACAAGCTTGATGAGGTTGCGGCTAAGAAGATACGTCCTCAGGACAAGATTATCGAACTGATATACACTCATCTGAGCATGATACGTGAGACCGTTGTCCGCAACGGCAATCTCCGTGCCGAGTTCTTCCGCAATATATGGACGGTAGAGAAAGTGCGTAAGAATTTCGACGAGGACGAGATAGAGCTTTTCCGCAAGGTGTATGCCGAGGGAGTAGCCGATGGAGAATTCGACCTTGACAATGTGGACCTCGTTGCCGACATCACCCATTACTGTATCAAGGGGCTTGAGGTTCCATTCATCTACGGTCGTCTCGGCCACGGGCTCACCGAGGAGTCAAGCAAGCCGCTTGTTGCCAAGGTTGTATATGGTGCGCTGGGCAAGCGGGGTGTGATAAAATAGCTTTGACGGACAATACACATATTTATATATATAACAATTCACTAACATTTAAATAACAATTTCAAATGGGATTATTAACAGGTGTCACGGCTCTAATAGCCAAACACCTGATAATCAGGCCTAAAATGGGGTTTTTCTACTGCGCCAAACCCCTAAAAATGGGTGAAATGTGGTGTGTTTTGGTAGGTTTAGGCGCAAAAATCAGCAAATTTTCAGCAAATTTTTAAGTCTGGCTTATGGCAAAATCTCGTTTTCGCTTAGATGTTCGTAGGGCGTTAAAAGATGGTACGTACCCAATCCAGATTATAGTAGGGCATGGTACTAACATCTATCTTGGTACTAGTGTCTATGCCTCGGTTGGTGAGTGGGATGCCCGGACACAACAATATATCGGCAAAGGGGCACGGCGCATTAATGCCGCCCTTGTTTCTATGCTTGCGATGGTTACTAACCGTATCATGGAACTAAAAGAAACTGGGCAATGGCCGAAATTATCACGTAGACAAATCAAACAAATGCTTACCGACTTGGAATTGGAAAAGCCCACCATTGATGTACCTACACTTAGTGACGTATTTTCGTCTATGTGTGAGGGGCGTGCCGATCGTACTAAGGGAATAACTAAAAGCGCATCATTAAAGATACAGGCTTTTGGCTATGATCCGGCAAAGCTGCACTTTGAGCAAATAACGACTACGTGGTTAGATGATTTCTATACGTCGATGTCTGGACTATCCGTTAATACGAAAGCGGCGTACATGAAAGCTATTAAGCGTGCGTTTAATTGGGCAATAGACCACGATATAACAACTAATGATCCTTTCAGACACTACCGCATAAAGGTAGAAGAAACTCGTATGAGGGATTTGCCGATAGAGAAAATGAGGCAACTGTTATACTTACCACTACAGGGGCTTTATCCTGAATATCGTGATTTGTTCATGCTTACCTTTTACCTGATAGGCATTAATACGGTTGATCTTGCCGACTGCACGTTAGATAGCATCGTTAATGGCCGCTTGGAATACCGCCGACACAAAACAAATAAGCTATATAGCATTAAGATTGAGCCGGAAGCAATGGAGATAATAAACCGCTATAAGGGCAAAAAGCACCTCATACGTTGCTTTGATAGGTACAAAGACTATAAAGCCTTACAGGGTAGCGTTAATAACGCTTTGGCTAAAATAGGCCCTGCCCGGTTGGATGATAACGGTAACTTTATTCTTACCGGAAACCATCGAAAAGAAATGCAACCTCTGGAAAAGGGGCTATCTTTGTACTGGGCACGCTATTCGTGGGCTACGTATGCCGCTGACTTGGATATACCTAAAGACACTATCAGTGAGGCTTTGGGACACTCCCACGGCGCAAAGGTTACAGGTGTGTATATAAAGTACAATAGGGATAAAGTGGATGCCGCCAATCGCAAAGTTATAGACTATGTATTGGGCAAAGCAAATCGCCCGGGCTAACCTCTCGGTCGGCTCCGGGCTTGCACTATTCAGAAAACAGATTTTATTTTTTTCTCCGTAGATATAAGAATATAGCGTAAATAATCGCCGCTACGCAACATAAAAAGCCGATATGGTAAATTGTACGCTGATACCATTTTAAGGCTTTCACGCCTTGTTTCTGTGGCTCTCTGTTGGCTTGTTTGTTGTCTCGGCTCTGCGCCCCATTTGCTTGCAGCTTATGGGTGTCGGTGCTGTCCTTTCTCTGGGCGACGCTCTCGGTTTTGTTCTGGGCGGCTTTCTTGCCGTGTTGGTATGACTTCACGCCATCGGCTTTCAGGATGCCCAAAGTGTCGATCGTGAGCGTACCGCCATTATTGGCAAACTCGATATATCCCCAATCGCTAAAATACGTTAGCGTGGTCCGGTTGTCGGTTCTGATAGCGCCCACGTGGATGCTATCGGTTACTAACTTGGTGGTGTCGGTTTCCTCTCTTGTGGTTGTGGATGATTCCGATACCACCTTTTTGGTAGTCTTGCAGCCTATCAGCCCAAACAGGGCTAACAGGCACATACAGATAGTTATAAACTTCTTCATCGGCTTATTACTTAATGTCTTTGTACTCCTTAGTAGCGTCGAACGATGGGCACGCCTTGGCTGCAAAGTCTCGGTGTCCGTGGATCGTGGCGTTAGGGTAACGGTGCTTTAACTCTGTAAGCAACTTTACCAAAGCCGCCTTTTGCTCCGGTGTTCGGGTGTCCTTTGGCGTCTTCCCATCGGATGCCAAACCGCCCACATACACCACACCAATACTATTAGCGTTGTGTTTCAGGCAATGTGCCCCCACCTCGCTTTCTGGTCGGCCAGGTTCTACCGTTCCGTCCAAATCTACTACATGATGGTAGCCAATTCCGTTCCAACCTTTAGCCTTATGCCAACGGTCGATGTCTGCCGCCTTAAAGTTCTTGCCCTCGGCGGTTGCCGTACAATGTACGATGATCTCATTAATCTTTCTCATATTAATAACCATTTTGTGGGTCACGTTTAGTGCAACCCTTAATTACACACTTATAGCGTTGCAATTCTAATTCTAACTGCGCCTTATCCTTGTTGAGCTGCAAAATATCTAAATTCTGCTTTCTCACCAAATCGGTCTGCTCTGCAAATCTCTGCTCTTTATCTTTGAGTTGAGTTTGCAAAAAGTCCATAGCCTCACGTAAAACGTTAAATTCCACGTTGTCGGCCTCGGCTTCCTCCTTTCTGCGGTTGGTCTTTCGATTCATTACATATTTAATCATTTCCCAACCGCCCAAAGCGGTAATAACCGATACTACAATTTCAATTACCTGCATGATGCTCGATGTTGTTAAGTTCATAAATCACTTTTCCGTCTCGCTGCTCGGTCACTACTACATACCTTGTAAGTAGCAATCTAAATAAGTCCATATCTAACCTATCGGATGATAGGGTAATGGGTGCTCTATCAGTAGTCGCCATTTCTAATTCTCTGCATTGTTTGATACCTCAATTTATGTTTGTTCTTAATTGCCAATACTTCGTAGTGCCCTTTGATGTACACAAATTCTTTAAATACGTGCGGCTCGATCATGTTAAGCACTTTGCGACGTGTGGCGTATTCGTTGGTATGCCGTAGCAAACCTAAATATGAGTTGATACTACATACTGCGTGTAATACCTGACGCTCGTTGTTAGCCTTGTTTAGCCGTCTGACCGCTGCGACAAAGTTTGTTATTGTTCTGTTACAGGTATAGACACGTCCGGGTTTGACTATTGACCCGGTAAACTCCACGCCTTTGCTGTAATGTTGCAAATAAAACTTCTTCTCATTCAGTCGTAAAGCTAACTTGGCTAATAGCTCACGTATCTTAGGCATTAACGCCAATAGCTTTTCTTTGTCCTTATGGATGCAATAGAAGTCGTCCACATACCTGCCATGATGTTTTATACCCTCATTCTCGATATACCAATCAAGCGCATTAAGTAAGAAGTTTGCGAATATCTGGGCAAACAGGTTGCCGATTGCTATGCCCTTACCCTCACCATTTGTAAATAGTGATTTGTTCTTATCCAACTTCTCCCAATAGCTTAAAGGGCTGTGCCGTTCACAATTCTTTTCGGGGCTGTGTAAAATAACGACACGGCAAAGGTAGCGCAAATCGTCTATGTCTTCGCCCTTGTAGTACTCAACTATAAAGCGATCTACCATTTCAGACAATAACTTTTTGTTGATGCTCATAAAGAAACCTTTTAAGTCAAGTTTCATAATGTAGCAATCTTCCGTGTAATTATTGCTGCACTGCCTTATATCTTCTTTCAGCATATTAATACCATAAAGCTGCCCTTTGCCTTTCCTGCAATTAAATGTACGCTCACTAAAGATTTCTTCAAATAGCGGCGTTAGGCGCAAAGCTATGTAGTGGTGTACGATTCTATCCTCAAAGGATGCTGCAAATACCTCTCTGTATCTTGGGCGTGTTACGACAAAGCAAATAGACTTACCCGGTTGGTATGTTCGGTTATTGATTCTATCACGCAAAGCGATCAAACGGCTTTCGTAGTTCATTTCGTAAACAACTGCGCTTGCTGTTCGTCTCTTGCTATGACGGCAATCAAAGTAAGCATCTAAAAGCCACTCTGTCGTTACCATTGTATATTATCATTTGTCACGTTTCTGTTCTCTGTAAATAGTGCTGACACTGCCCTAACTCTGTTCGTGTTGCTGGCCTTAGTGTTCCAATTGTTCGTATTACCGTCGTTGAGGTTCAGATTCCATGCGTTGGTAGCACTGTTCTCGGTTGGCCGCAATCTGTGGTTTATTATCTTGTTCTTAGCCGTAAATGACGGCATAAACCCCATTTATTACGGAAAACTGCGCTCTCGGTCTGTCATAACATTCCGATTCTGGCTACAAAGCGTATTAACTACTTTGTTTTTCCACGCTGACGATTGTTTACCTATTTCGTCCATTAACTCGATGATACTTGCAAATTTTCCTCTGCCTTTTATCCACTCCCTTTCTCCGGCAATTCTCATTAGCGTTTTCATTGTCTCAAACTCTGCCTGAAACTCGGTTAGGTGCTTTACTGTCTCTGCTTTGTCCTTATTGATGTACGCCGCTGCTATCTCCTGCATCAGATTAACGCCAATTTCTTGCAGCTTTGCCCCGATGGTGAATTTGTAGGCACGTGGGAAATTGGGTACTATATCCAAAATGATGTCTAACAACTTGCGTGCATCTAAATAAATCTTTGTACTTGAAACTAATTTTACCGCCATTGCTTGTTTATTAAATTGCCTTATAATGGTACGGCTTTCGCCGTACCTAAAGGTTAAAGACTAAGATATTAAGAACTAACTAATAAATGCTGACACTGCCCTAACTCTGAGCGTGTTGCTGGCCTTAGTGGTCCAATGGCTCGTCGAACCGTCGTTGAGGTACAGACGCCATGCGCCGGTAGCACTGCCCTCGGTAGAAGTCCAATACCAATCTTCGACTAACTGTGTTGCTCCGGTAATCAGGGACAAAGCATAATTGATTTTTGTCATGTTGGCGTAAATCATCATCATTTCGCCCAACGATGGCAACCACCATTTACCTGCTGTCAAACCCTTGTTGTTAGCGTTAGCACGGCTATACAGATTGCAGTAGCCCGGTGCATACTGCGCCGTATTGGTGATTGCATCGGCTTTGCTCGCCTTGATTGTAGCCGCCGTGTTCGCCTTACCGTTCCAATCGTTCATCGCTGTGACACGATCGGTTGTTGTCGTACCGCCTCCGCTGATAGCTGCGCTACTCCACGTTAGTTTAGAAGTTGATTCGGTAGGGGCTACGACTAAGATTTTGCCGCCCTCAACTACCACTACGCCGTCGGCAATTTCTCCGCTGCTCTGTAACGATTTCCACTTATGAGGCTTAACCATGAGTGGGAAATCATCGCTCTTACGATGATACATGATAAAGATACCATCGTATAAGCCGTTAAGGTTCATACCTGCCAACAAAGCGGTTTTGAGGTTAGCCAATGAAATAAGCGTAACCTTTCCGTTTGCGTCCGTTACCGGAAATTTCTGGTCGTTGTTGATGGTCGTTACTGTTTCCTGGCCACTCAACTTTTTTGTTTTCTTTACTGCCATAATCTAAAATGTATTACTAAATTATTCACCTGTAAATTGTCCGCTAATTGCATACCATGCCCCACCAATACACTTAAAGCGTATGTAGCTATTCGATTGCGTCGTGATTGAGTCGTTTTTAAAGTTGGTGTACTCAACATTGATTTTTTCTACCGCTATGTTGCTTGACACGATAGCCGCATTTTGTTTAACGTATAAATCGTCATTAGTCTGTGCCTTAACGATTGTACGATAACTTAATGAACTCGACGCCGACAATTTGGTAAAAACATTAATTTCTAAACCCTCATAGTTAGCCGCCTTTGGCAAAACTATAAACGTCCGTTTAGTCGGATTCTCCACATAATAGAAATTATATGGCTCGTTTACCGGGTCTATCTGGTATGTACTGCCGGGCGTTACTTTTTTGACTGTTCCGTAAAACATATTGGCTTTCACTGAACCCTCAAAAGTACTATTACCTTTTACCGTAATGTTATTAAAAGTACCTCTATTGCAAGTAACGTTGCCGTCTTTTGCCTGAAAGATAATGTTACCGATAGCGTCTTTCATGTCGATAACCTCCACACCCAAATTTTTGACTAAAGCGTACTGCGCTAACAGTATCTTTGTAGCCACTATTTCCAGTTTGTCGGCCAGCTTCCAAAGTCCGCTATTAGTATCGGTTGCACTTCCTGGGTTATTGCTTGCGGTCTTGGTATGCGATTTGATGCAAGAATAATAGTTATTGCCATACAAAACTATGTCCTTGTATTCCTCGCCGCTTGCACCTGATTGGAACACATAGCCTACGGCGCAATCACTCCACGCTTGTGGGCCTCGTAGTGCCGGACCTCTGTCGCCTTTGGTATCACTGGCGTTGTCGATAAACCCGGTTGCCATCATGCCGATTTCAAGTTTAGGCATACATACATATATAGTTCTGTATGCTTCTTCGCACGGCGGTGGTGGCAATCTAAACAGTACCTTTTGTATGTCCCCGTACGCCAATGTCGATTTTGTTTTAAACGACACGGTGTGTTTCGTCCATGAGCCGCCTAATTTCCATGTCATATTCAAATCTGGGTTCGGTCTCGTTTCAACTCCGTCGATAAATACCTTAGTATCTGTATCAACCACCGATGGGTAAATATAGGTGTTGAGGTCGCAATTATCTTCAACCTTATACGACGATAGGTAAACACTACCTGCGCTTGGTCGGGTGTAATCATACATATACGCCTGAAGATAGTATACGCCTGTTGTCTGTGGTGTAAACTCCATCGTTTTTTGCTCATACGATGTTTTGGTTATCTCCATGCTCTTTGATTCACTCCAACCATCGTTATATACGTATATAGCCAACGTTTTACCCTCGTTTTGTGCGGCGGTGTCTATGTAACCATACGCCGATATTGCATAAGTTCGCCCGGCTATAAGGTACAACTCTTTTTTGGCAAAGCCGTAGGCGCTACTACTCTGCCTTACAGATATAGTTTGTTGCCAACCTTTTGCCCAAAAACTGAAAGTGTACCAATTGTTACCAACCAATTTCAACGGCTTACCAGCCATTCGGTTGTGTACAACTTGCCTTAATACCTCTTTGAAATTAATGCGACTGCCCAAATACTTGCAAGTATCATAAAATGAGTTCCGTCCCTCTACGGTCTCGGTTTTATTCACCTTTCCTATTTCGGGTGTTGGTGCTGTCTGTACGTCCGCTGCTTCGTACTCACTTATAGTTTCCCACGCTCCCAAATTGGTATCATCGGTAAACGCCGCATTATCTAATAAATTAGCGTTTGCGCCGTTCTGCCATATTGCCACCAATTCGGCCGTAGAATACGTTGTACTTGTCTTCGTGTATATGGTTTGCACGCATTTCCAGATATACGGCTTTTGTTGGGTCGGCGCAATAAATGCGCTTTGCCATCCTGTCGTGTTATCGTGGGTAACTCCAGTTGATCGGTTGGATGCAACAAATAAAGATGTCTGGGATTTGATGCCGTTACCATCTTCTCCATCTACTCCGTCCGTGCCGTCCTTACCATCTTCGCCCGGCCGCCCTTGCTCACCTTTAATCTTACTCCATGTATATGATGATACGCTCGTAGGGTCGGTTGCATTGAAATCGGTGCAAACACCTATGTAGTCACCCACGGTCTCACCATTGTTAGCGGTAAACGTCTTACCGCCATCGTTAGAGTATTTTATATGTAGGTATGTAGTTTTGCCGTCTGTGCCAACACCGGGGATTCCCTGCTCGCCTTGAGGGCCTTGCAGCCCCTCAAAGCGATGCCATGTATATTTCTTCGGGTCGGTACTGTCTGCCTCCGTAAAGTCCACATAAGTACCGATATACGTATTAGGTGTTTCGCTCATCTGGTTTGAGGCGGTGGGGTTCGCTACTGCCGAATACTTAATATGAAAGTATGATGTTGCACCATTCTTTCCGTCTGCACCCGGTATTCCTTGCTCACCCTGTGGGCCTTGAAGTCCTGGCAAACCCGGTTGCCCTGGGTCTCCCTTGTCTCCTTTATCGCCCTTATCGCCTTTCTCGCCTTTTCGGATAAACTTAACATACCTTGTTACCGAAACTCCCATAGGCTTAACTTTCTGATGTTATCGTTACGCTGATGTCTCCACCACTCTGCAAACACATAGCACGTGTTACGGAATAGCTCGTTACCGCTGTATTTCGCTCGCTGTCACTATTCAGGCAAACACCTGCTGCATCTTTCACGACAAAGAAAAACTTAGCGTCTTTGATTGCTTGCGTGTTAGTTCCACGCTTGACGATCCACGGCGTATAGGTCACTCTGCCGTTACCGCTTTCGTCTTCGCTTATCGCCTCGTCTTCCGGTGTCGGTCGTGCGTCGATGTCGTATGGGTCGGATGCGTCCATAACGCCCTGTATGTCCTTACCGATTTCAACGCCGCTACGATTAACTGTTACTCGGTACTCTCCGTATGTGTCTATGCTGCTTCCTGACACTGTAAGCGTCTGGGCGGTCTGCCCGTTGATTACCTCCCAACCACTGGCTCCCATCTTCTCCCACACATAGGTTAAATCTTTGGTGATTTCCTCGTAGTTTTGGTATGCCATTGCCTTTAAAACACAACTGCCGCCCTTGTCGGTAATAACAAAGCCCTTGTTATCTCCTCCCACGATTGTAACACGATAACTTGTACCTGTTGCTTTCTGCACTGGGATTGTATAGGTAGCTTGGATATTATCGCTTTGTGTGCCATAACTGATAGCCGCCACCATCTTGATAGTTACCGGGGCAAAACCTGCGATTTCTACCAAATTCTTAACAATCTGCAAACCATAGTAGATGTTGTCGCCGCTTGGCGCAAACTTCTTAAAGTAGCCTGCAAAAATGCCGCTTGACGTATCGCCGTTAAACTCGATTTTCGTACCATTAAAAAAGTACTGCATACTATCAGGCGTTGCCACTCCCTCGGCTACTCGGCTACTCATACAAACAAAGTTAAGTTTCGGCTTTGTCTGTTCAAAGTTAGGGAACACCTTAGTAACGTCTGATTCCGTGCCCTCCCATTCTTGGTAGATGTCACCATCTGGGCACATGATTAATGCCGTATAAGTTCCTGCCTTTGCAATAAACTTAATCGTTCGGGTTGTACTCGCTTTGCTCATAGTTCCTTACTTTTCGGTTTCACTTTCTGTTTGCTCACTCTCTGATGCTTCCGGCTGTTGGCCGCCCTCCGCATTTTCCTCGTTGGCCTGGCCCTCGTTGCTGTTGCCGCCGTTGTCGGTGCTCTCTGTGTTCTCGCCCCCACCATCTTCGCCCTGCTCGGTGTTGGTGTTGTCACCTACGATAGCATCATTAACGTTAGCCTTAATAGGCTGCTGAAAGCGTGCATCGGTTGCCATCGGCAAAGGTCGGCAAATAGTTCCGTCCTGCTCGCTTCTCGCCTCATGCGGCATAAGTGCAATACCTCCAATCTTAACCAATATGTCGTTAAGTTGGGTTAGTGGGCCAAACTTCAACATATCGTTTTGCCAAAACAGATAGTTGCCATCACTTACCGTGTTACGTTCATTCTCCAGTTGCAAGTATCGTGCAACCAATGGATTTGCTTTAATGTATCTTGCCATAATCTTATATTGATTAAATTGTTATTTGATTAATATTACGTTATTGTCTGCATCAACGAATACTGCGCCGTCGCTGTCTTCCCATGCACACGTAGGGCCAACGTCCTTAACGTCCAAACCATAAACACCGCCTAACGTCTGACTAACCTTTCCTGTTGAAAGCGTCGGTTTCATTCCATGTGCTATAAGCGAATAGTTAAGCGTTCCTGACTGGGCATTTGTTGCAGCATACCAAAGCGGCAATAACTCACGCTCTGGGTTGTCAATCATGCCGTTAGTGTTCCAAATCTTCGCCGTTGGCGCAATCTCTAACAAACCACTTGGTAGGTTGGTAGGTAGTTCGCCGATGTCGTACTCAAATTTTGGGATTCTACGGATAAATGCCACTAACTTAGTTGGGGCGTTGTTCGATAGTGTCACGCTGCTCGGATTTCCGTCAGGGCTATACTTTGCCCGGCATCGCAAATAAAGCTCTGTACCCATGAGGCTACGATTAACGGTACAACTGTTTCCGTCTTCTGCTACCACTACGTCATAGTCTAACGTTGTGTCGCTACCTACGGCGGTAAATGTTCCGTCTTCTCTCATTACCTCCCAAACAAACAAACGCTTATTCTCCGGGCACTCATTAACGCCCAATCTCAATGATGCGTGTACCGTCTGTGTGTCCGGGTCGCTCAATGGGTTGTAGATAGTTTGGGCGGCTGCATCCAATACCAGAAGTGGCGTGTATGTTGTGGCGTTCTTGCACTGCACTTGGTACGGCTTGATGATGTGGTACACCTGATTAGTACGTGGGTCTTTGTAGTCGGCTTCAAATCGTAGATTCATAGGTATCTGCGGCTTGGCGTTCTTCTTGATCCTAATACGTCCTGCCTTTGCGCCATTGCTGATTACCTCAAAGTCTGGGTTAGTGCTATTTATCACGGTGTCGGCCGCTCCCTTGTTCACCTCATACCAGACTACGTTAGTGAGGTCTTGATTAATCAAGCCCGGCGTTAAAACCTCGTCTTTGTCAAGTCTTCCGATATTCGGCTGCACTATTAAGTTAGATGCGTCTATGGTGTAATCGGGCGTATATGTGTCGGTGTCTGCGTCGTAGTTCTGACTATCCGATACGCCGCCCTCAACCACCATGCTAACATTAATTTGCAGTGGCTTAAAGTTGAAATCAAATCTTTTTGTCTTCATAACTGCGCTATGTTTAAATTAATATTCGTAACTGACTGCCGCCGTTGCTGCTTCGTTGCCCATGCCGTCACGTAAAGTAACGGTAGCCGTAAAGCGTATAACTTTAGGCATTTCGCCGTTAAAGTCCATGTCCTCGGCTGTGAGGTGTAAAGACTTTCCGGTATTGGCGTGGCGCAAACTCCAAACATTGTCGCTTGCCGTTCTCTCGTTGCCCTCTGCGTCCTCGCTGTATCTCGTCCACATTACGTCTGCATCCAAAATATCGTCTGTGATATTCATATTATACAGGGTCGCCACGATGGTTAGCGTGAGGTCTATTTTGTCCGGGTCTAAGATACTTTCAGGCTCTTGGAAATCTACGGCAAAGTCTGGGTTTCCCTCAATCATCGCCCAATCGGTATTGTTCCATGCCGGGGAGGTCGTTGTGAGGTTCTTGCAACATCTGTACTTGCAGCCATTAAACCAAACGTCTGATGTCTCATACTCCCCGGTGTCTGGGTTGATGGCATCGCAATAGTACTTACCGATTTGCGTCCACGCCCCACGATCCACATACGTAACCAACGGCTTACCAGTCCACTTGTTAAGTCTGATAACGTCCATTGTGACGATACCCGGTATATACATATAGTCTAAACCGTCACGTATCGGCAAAGGGTTGCCGTTATCGTCCAATAGCTCATGCACAAATTCGGGCAAACTGCCGAAAGCTGCACCGTAGTTGGCATTATCCAAAATCGGCTTAGTCACTCCCTTTAGCTTGACGATTCGCCCCTCTGTGCTTGATAGGTACAAACAATCTTGGCGTTTCGTATCCGTTTGGTTTCCCCATCGTGCAATCTTCATCATTTCACACGGTGGGTAGTTCTTGCCGCTTGGTACTTCGGTGTCCGGGTACTGCGTCACCTCTATGTAGTTGTTAGCGGTATTAACGCTATTAACTCTAAACCATGCCGTGTAATACTTTCCGCTACCTTGCGCCAAAGTATTGATGATACCCTTTAGTACGTTGTTTTCGGCTTGGGCGGTAAAATATCCGTCCCATTTGCTTCTCAGGTGCAAACCAAAACAACCATTGCCCAAATCGTCCACGCTTTCGATTGTGTCCGCTTCCGTTAGAAGTTGGTCGCCCTCAATTGCTGACAATCGGTTTACTATCAATTCCAGACACTCAAAGTAGCTGCGCACTCTTAGGCTTTCCACCTCGGCGTTACCTTGTGCGTCAATACCTGCGCCCTTACCTGCATACAGGGATTTGACGAACTCGCCAAAGTGTGCGCCGTCCTTGAATACTGCCAAACCAATAGCCGTTAAACCCTGCTGAAAAGTAATGTGCCCTTGCGCTATGTCGGCGGCAATCTTCGACAAAAAGCGGTCATTAATCGGGCTATCCTCTGCAACGTCTCCGGCTAAATCGGAATAGGCGGCACGGCTCGCATATCCGGCACGGTTAGCATACTCGGATTGCTCGGCGTGTGTCGCTAAATCGGCTTTGGCTGCGTGCTTGGATTCCTCGGTTATTTTGCCGATACTTCCATAGCTGCCGCCTCCGGTGGATGCCCCACCGCTGCCGCTGTTCCTGGGTTTTGCTATCTGCTTAACTTCGATCATGTGCCAATCTCCTTTAATGTGAGGTCGGCACGTCCCTCAATAAGGTTTCGGCCGATTCCCTGCACGTAAAATTCTTTATTCAACGCCTCGTGTCGGTAATGGTTAAACAGACTGACAACATTATCAATGTCTCTTAGTTTCTGCTCCATTACGATACGTGGCTTATGGTATTCAGTATAATAACTATCCACGTATATTTGTTCGGGCTTCGCCTTAACGTTGCCGTTTCGGTCGTACACCTCCAACACTCCGTCTCCGGTTGATATATTCAACGGCGTGGATAACTTCACCGTATTGCTAACTCCCAACTGGGCGCACTCCGTTGCGGTCAATGCTGAATTTATCTTAAACTCCAAATCGTCCTTTTTGTTCACAAAGGTTTCTTTGGTGTCGCTCATATAGATAATATCGTTATCATCATTGCCATTGCTGATTAGTCCGTTATTGCTATAAACTTTAACCTCAAACGACTTTATTAGGATGCTACTAACATGAGCTAAAAGCGGTACTGATGAGCTGCTCCACTTCGTATGCCTGAAAAAGGTAGGGTGGCGGCGTGTGATAACGTCCCATGTAGCGTTTACAGGGCCTAATATCATAAACCTAACCTGCCCACTTATCTTGTCTCCTTTGGTAATCGGTATTGCTATACCCTCCGCATCAATGCCCATCTTGTAGTCGATGTTGTTTTGGATGCTGAATTCTGTGCCCACCAACTTATCACCTATCTTAGGGTCAAAGCCAATTGTAAAGCATTGCTGATAATACTCATCATCACTTTGGCACTCGCTCCGCTCCTTGTATTTCTTCCAAACAAAATCGGTTGTCTGCCCATCGGTTCCGGTCTCCACTACGCATTTGTCGCCGATAACCAACATACAGGCTAATACGGCTACCTTACTGATTGTGTCGGTGCTGTCGCCTATTGCGCTGTACTTAAATTCGTATTCCTCTGGTCCTTCCCCGGTATATGGATAAAATCCGCTATCTGCACCCTCATGCCATGATACTTCTTTGTCCGGTGTCTCGGCTTTCCAATACTGACGGGTGTAATATCTGCCATCGCCATTGTTTCGGCTCGGTACGGTCTGATGCCATACGTAAATCTCGTTTTCCTTTAACCCCATAGGTAAACCGCTTTTCCACTCCTTATTATGTAGGTTGGTGTACGTGTTGGTCTGCTTCATTATAGGGTTTAAGATAACCTTACCCGACAATACTATATAGTTGGTTGTTTCCTCGTCTGGCGGCGAAAAAACGCCCCCTGCCTTATTTCCATTATATACGGCATACGGTATATTTTTCTGTATGTCTGCAACACTTGGGTAGGTCTTGTTTTCGTCATTGTCTATGCCATTGCCATTAACCGAAACTACCAAATAGTTAGTCATGTTTACCTTAGATGTCGGGCTATTATCATCATTGGCCGTATTGATTTTAACGCTACCCAAAGCCATGATAGTAGCCCCCGGTTCTTGCCCTAACCAATCGGGCAAAGCGTGTTGGTTTGCTCCCTCGCTGCCGAAATAGTCCACGATGTCTACATCTGTGTTGCCTTTCATCGGAAACTTCCATTGCTTGTTACGCATTACCTGCACATACCAATCAGTAATAGCACCACCGCCATAAGTTGTTTTTTTGTCGTGAGTCATATCATAAAAGGCATTATAGGCGGTTTTTCCCTCTCCGTCGCTTGAATACTCGGTGAGGTACTTTTGCTTATTGATGTATGGGCTAGCCAACAAATCATCGTCCAATGGGCTTTCTATCACGCTTTCGATGTCTTCCACCTTGGCAGTTAATAGAAGTTGGTTATATACGTCGCCTATGCTTATCGTGGTGTCACAATCGGCTACGTTAGCCAAAGCGATTGTTACGGCTTGCTGTGCCGTTGTCTTGGTGCTGTTGGATACGATGTCATGCCAAATAATCCTATCGGGTGTCGCCTTGACGGATTCCCATGAAAAGATATAGAAGTTAAAGCCGTCCTGCACAATATGTAAGTTAAGGTACTTCAAAAGTTCCTCCAACACTTCGTCTTGCTGCCAAACGTCGCTTTCATCGTCGCCCAAAAACAACAAATCAGATATAGAAAGCTGCTTAAATACCTGATAGCGGTTTGCGGTCTGTGCATCAACTGCCTTGCTGCCATCATACCAGAATTTAATATTTTGGTTGCCCAATATATCCAGTCCATCGGTAACACCTTGCAGTATCTCGGTAGCAATATCGTAAAAACTACGCTGCGCTGCCTCTGCCTTGACAAAAGCATAGATAACGCCCAATGCACCCACATTCTTATACTTGCTATACTGCAAAGCACTAAGCGCATCAATGCAATTTAATTCCAGTTCGTCCCATCTGTCGTTATATGGCTGCGACAAAGTTTGGGGCTCGATGAACCCGGCAAAGATACACGTATCGTTTTTATAGATGTTTACGACTGCATCACGGCATGAGGTACTAAAAAGGTCTTTAATCAGGTTGCCGCAAAGCAATCTTATTTTAGCCGAATTTCTCAAAAGCACATCGAAAGTGTCGTTTACCTCATTCTCGATTTCTGCCGGATCCTCGCTAAAATATACATCTGCCTTTTCTGTACCTATTTCTATTGTCTGCGTGCGATCGTTCCCGGTAACGATGTGTACCGTTATCGTATCGCCCTGCTGACTTAGAAAACTGCCGTGTATATACATATTAACTGATTTTTATTTGTTATACATTATAGTTCTTGCCGCTCTTTTTCGCCACTCGCTTAACATCTGTAATCATGTCAAGTATCTTGCGTGCGTTGGCATTCATATTGATGTTTACCTCCGTGGCTGTCGGTTCAATGTCGTTTGTTATGTTCTGCATCGTTACCGGCTGTAACCTCCGCTCCGTAAAGGTAGGCGGCTGAAACTTGCCGTCAATCATGCCAAACAATCGGGCTTGCTGAAACTTGTTTAGTATCATCTCGCCGCTGTTCACTCTGGCAAACTTCTTATCACCCGATGTAGAAGTACCGCCGATAACACCACCAGTGGCAAATCCCGAAACTGCTGCGAGTGCTGCAATAACCGCCGCCACACCTGCCGCAATCGCTACCAGGTTCAAAGGGAACGGCATTTTCGCACCGCTTGCCGTGGCATTTGCTACCGCTTCGCCGCTTTTGGCTGCCGTGTTGGCTGTTGCTGCTGCCGCTTCTCCTGCCGTTGCTGCTGCATCGGTAGTGGATGCCGCCGCGTGTGCTGAGGTTGCCGCCGTGAGCATACCGAACAACTCCACAATACCCTGTATGCCCTCGGCAATGGAAATGAAGCCGTTAATAAGTCCCGTCACCTGCTGCCAGGCATCGCCGTTGCCCTCCAGCGCATCACTTATGCCCTGAATGCCGTTGCCTACGCCTTGGATGTTTCCCCAACCGCTTTTGATGTCGCCAAACACCTTGTCAAAACCCTTGCTGTCAAGTTCAATCTTTATAGGCTTCAATCCGATTTCTGCGAGTTGTCGGTTTATCTCCTCAATCTCTTTCAGGGCCTCGTCCTTGCCAATAATTCCTATCTCGTAGTCGGTTTGTATGCGGCTTGCCTTATTCTGGGCGTTGCTGTGGCTCTGTCTCTTGTCGGCTGCACTTCCCTGCACGATGTATGCCGGTTCTGTCTCTGCCTTGATAGATACCTTACCCTTTGTAGTTTCGTCTATCTGCCGTTGTATGTCGGCTACCTTTGCATCGGCTTTCACCCTTGCATCTATTGTGGTGGCTTCCTCAAACTCCTGCTGTGCGTCGTGCAACTGCTCTTGCAGTTCCTCGATGTAGGTTTTGAAATGTACCTCTATCGGCTTAATGCCCAACTTTTGAAGCTGCTTGTTAATGTCGGCTATCTGCCTTTCGGCATCTTCCTTGCCGATAAGTCCTATTTCAAAGTCCTGCCTTATCCGGTCTATGTTGTGTTGTGCATTGGTTCGGCTCTGTCGTTTGTCGGCATCGCTTCCCTGCACGATGTATGTCGGTTCTGTCTCTGCCCCGATTGATACCTTACCCTTTGTAGCTTCGTCTATCTGCCGTTGTATGTCGGCTACCTTTGCATCGGCTTTTACCCTTGCATCTACGGTCATGGCGTTGCCCATTTCCTTTTGTGCCGCCGCCAACTGCGCCTGTAGTTCCTCTACGTGGGTTTTCGGTTCATCTTTCTTATCGTCCTTGATGGTCGTTTTCTTCGGGGTATCCTTGGCGTGTGGGGTAGTAGGTGTATCAGCCGTAATAAAACTACGTGCCGTGTTCAGCCGTGTAGTGAGCTGCTTTTGTGTGTCACCAATCTGTCGGTTTACGGATTCGATTTCTTTATCTACACTATTAATCTGTGTGTTTCCGGAAACATTCGTACCGTTGTACCTCTCCGCTCCAACCTTGGTAAATCTCCACTGCCCATCGCGGCCAACCTTGCCGTAACGATCGCTACGCCAACTTTCGGGTACGATGTCACCCTCTTTGGCGTGTCTGCCTCCCTGCTTGGCATCGTCGGCAATAGTCTTGGTAATCTTCTGCTTTTTATCAAGCAACTCAATTTGACGCTGATACAAAGCCGTGAGTTTTGCCGCATACGCTGCCGCCAATGCCCTTTGCTTGAATGCCTCCACCACTGCATCGGTCTTGCGGTTAAATATGTTCTCGGCTTCCGTCACGTTACCGATTTTCAAGCGCAATTCATTGAAAGCACTTTGGTTATCCTTTATCCACGCCATTTTCTGCTGCTCTGTGGATAATGCGCTCCAACCTGCTTTCAGTTTCTCATATTTCGCCATGAGGTCGGCGTATGTGTTCTTTAGCGCACTGTCGTAGGCGGTTTTTATGTCGTCGGCTGCATCACCAAAGCCTTTCATGCTCTCGGCTGTGTCCTCTGCCTGGGTCTGTGCATCTGCCGACTTTGAGGTAAATGCCGCTATAACCTCAGTAAGCGCAACGATAGCCACGCCAACGCCTGTAGATATTAACAAACCCTGTATGGCAAGTTTCAGCGTTGTGGCACTTACCGCCGCACCGCGAAATGATGCAGACATTACTTGCACCAAAGCATTCATACGCACCGATGTAGCGTTCCATACAAGCGAAGCGGCATTCATTGCCATTGTGCGAACCTTGACAATAGCCTGTATCTTTGCAAGATTCTTCAAACCGCTAACCATTGCAGAAACGGCAATCACGGTATTGCCAATCTGTGCCGTAATGTTGAGTACCGGCATAATGCCACCCATCGTTGAGGCTATAGCGTCGCCCACTTCTGCAAACTTGTTTTTGAGTATCTGCAAACTTGCCGCTCCGCTGCTGCTCATAATGGAAAAAGCATCGTCTATAGTTCCGGCACTGCCTTTCATCGCTTCCACGTTTTCATTAAACTTGGCTGCGAGTTGTCCGGTGAGTGGCCCCAATGCTCTCAGGCTCTCGGCACTGCCGAATAACTTCCCGTAGATTTCCTGCTCCAGCATACCGCTCTTGCTGGCGTATGCCTTAACGTTCTTGTCTAAGTCGGTGAGGAAATTACGCATACCTCCTGCCGCCTTGATAGCTGCTGCATCAAACTCGATGCCCATTTGCTGTGCCATCTTGCTTGCCTCGCTCGACGGCTTCACCAAAGCGGTAAAGATAGCGGCTAACTGGGTGGAAACTTCTGCCGTGTTACCGCTCACGCCC
>OBLI01000485.1_pt1 | contig 42098 bp, 34 predicted proteins | sample 1519701 | NCBI WGS metagenome assembly OBLI01 (sample SAMEA3663005, study PRJEB22513) | pig gut metagenome | biome: pig gut; feature: pig-associated habitat; material: faeces | place: France | collected 2012
TGGGATATACCTTTCCTTCCTTCTCATTGTTGAAGTTGATAATAACCACGTTGGAGTCGTTCTTCTGTGCCAACTGACCGAGCAGTTGGTTGATAGCCTCCACGGGGATATTGGGCACAACCTGCTTCATCACCTGATAGTAGTCATCGAGCGACGGGATTGGTTCATTGTCGAGGAAGTGCTCCTTATACTCGTTAACAAACTGCGAGTTATAGCGCTTGTCCTTATTGCTGTAAATTTTGTCGAGCTTGCTTGTATAGTCCTGCACATAGCGCTTGTATTCAGTGGGAGTGATACCAAATTGAGCAGCACGCAGTACCTCGCGATATACAGCTGCAAGCGACTCCTCGATGGTCTTGCCTTCCTTGGGCACTGCCACAATACCTATTGCATCCTTAGTCTTGGCGAAAATGAAGTTGTCGTATTCCATCTCACCGCTCACATAGGGACAAGCGGGATCCTGCTGCAACTCTGCGAGACGAGTGTTAACAGTTCCGATGGCAGCATTCTTGATATAATCAATGAAAAGATACTGCATATTGCTCTTAATCTCGTCGGGGATTGGGTCGGCCTTTATGAACATCTCAATGAAATTGATAGTCTGCTCCTTGTCCTTGTCAACTACAACGATTGGCTCAGCGTTGTCGGGCACTGCCTCGGCAACAACAGGTGCGGGGTTCTCTGGCATCTTGATAGAGCTGAACATATCCTTAATCTTCTGCTCTACATAATTAACGTCGATATCACCTACAACGATGATTCCCTGATTGTCAGGACGATACCACTTCTCATAGTAGTTGCGCAACTCCTGATACTTGAAGTTGTCAATCACCGACATCAAACCGATGGGGTATCTCACTCCATACTTACTTCCAGGATAGATAGTAGGCAGATTGCGCTCAAACATACGTGACGAAGCACTTGTTCTCATGCGCCATTCCTCATGGATGACACCACGCTCCTTGTCGATTTCCTCGGGTTCGAGCAACAATCCATCGGCCCAGTCGTGGAGAATAAGCAGACAAGAGTCAACTACATTCTTATCGCTCGACGGTACATTACTTATATTATATACAGTCTCGGCGATACTTGTATAGGCATTGAGGTCGGTGCCAAACTTTATACCCTTCGACTCACACCATCTGAGGATTCCATCACCAGGGAAATGCTCAGTGCCATTGAAGCACATGTGCTCAAGGAAATGGGCAAGACCGCGCTGCGACTCCTCCTCTTGAATAGAACCCACCTTCTGGGCGATGTAGAACTCTGCACGGTTTTCAGGCCATGCGTTGTGACGGATGTAATAAGTTAATCCGTTGGGCAACTTGCCGATTTTCACATCCTTATCCACTGGAATAGGAGGCATCTGCTGTGCCATGGTTACCACTGCAAACAACAGCAGTACCAACATAGAAAAGAGTTTTCTTGTTTTCATAATTATATAAAATTTAAATTTCATCTGATATTAAGACGTAGTATCAATATAAATAGCTACATATTTGGATAACTTTTTTATTTTTTTAATTCTTCATTATTAATGTAAGACCATCACGCAGCGGTAATATCACTTTCTCCACCCTATCGTCGTTGGCGATGTAGTCGTTGAATGACTTTATGCCTTGTGTCTGATGGTCGTTATCATATTCATGTTCCACTACATGTCCGTCCCAAAGAGTATTGTCGGCGAGGATAAATCCCCCCGGACGAAGTATCTTCAGCACCATCTCATAGGTCTCGATGTATGTGCGCTTGTCACCATCAATGAAAGCCATGTCGAAGGTCACCCCCAGTTTTGGGGCTTCGGTGATGGCATCTCCAATGATAAACTCTATCTTATCGGCAACAGACGAACCCTCAATCCAGGGACGGGTGAAGTCTTCCATCTCGTCGTTTATCTCAAAGGTATATACCTTACCGCCCTCGTCAAGTCCTTCAGCCAGACAGATGGCACTATATCCACTGAATGTGCCCACCTCAAGCACATTTTTAGGTCTCACCATCTTCACCAACATCTTAAGCAAGCGTCCCTGCAAATGTCCGCTTGCCATTCGTCCATGCAGCGTGTGGATATTGGTGGCGCGATAAAGTCGATAGAGATATTCTCCCTCGGGCGAACTATGCTCCCGGACGTAACTCTCTAACAATTCCTCATTCCTCATCCCTAATTCCTAATTCCTCATCCCTAATTCCTAATTCCTAAAATTCCCTCAACTGCCAATCTATAGCTGTCAAGTCCGAATCCGCATATCACTCCAAGGCAGGCGCATGATATATAGGAATGATGACGAAACTCCTCGCGCTTGTGCACATTTGATATATGCACCTCGATAGTAGGGCATTTCAGCGAGCGGATACAGTCTTGCAAGGCAATGCTCGTATGGGTATATGCACCGGCGTTAAGCACCACGCCGTCGTAGGTGAATCCCACCTCCTGCAACTTATTGATCAACTCTCCCTCAACATTGCTCTGATAGTAGTCGATCTGGATATCAGGATACTGGGCGCGCAGTTGGGGAAGATAAGTCTCAAACGAACTGCTACCGTAGATTCCTGGTTCCCTCACCCCAAGCAGATTGAGGTTGGGACCATTGATTATCTGTATTTTCTTCATTTTTTCTACCTATTATTTTCTTATATCAAATAAATTATGTAATTTTGACGCGGCAAAGTTAATAAATAATTCAATAATGACAAAGAAAACAGACGTAAATATTGTGAAAGGCTATGCAAGATACCTCAAATTGGAGAGAAATCTTGCCCAAAACACTCTCGATGCCTATCTCAATGACCTTCGGAAGTTGATTAATTATATCGAGGAAAACGACCTCGACCCTATAACCCTGAGATTGGAAGACCTGGAACATTTCTCAGCCACACTCCACGATATCGGTATCCAACCGGTGTCGCAATGCCGCATACTCAGTGGGGTGCGCTCGTTCTTCCGTTATCTGCAACTCGACGGCTACCGCGACGACGACCCCACAGAATTACTCGAATCTCCTCAAATAGGCACCCATCTGCCCGAAGTGCTATCTACCGAGGAGGTAGATATACTTGAATCTGCCATCGACCTCTCGAAATGGGAGGGCCAGCGCAACAAGGCTATCATCGAGGTGCTATTCTCCTGCGGATTGCGAGTGAGCGAACTGGTAAACCTGCAAATCTCGAATATCTTCTTCGACGAGGAATTCGTGAGAGTGATAGGTAAGGGATCCAAGGAGCGGCTCGTGCCCATCTCAGAGAAAGCCATCAAGGAAATTAAACTATGGTTTATCGACCGCAACCTCATGAAGATTAAGAAGGGCGAAGAGGACTTTGTATTCCTCAACCGTCGCGGTGCCCGCCTCACCCGCACCATGATACTCATCATGCTCAAGCGACTTGCCGTTGATGCTGGCATACAGAAGACAATCAGTCCACACACTCTTCGCCACTCCTTTGCCACCGCATTACTCGAAGGAGGAGCCGACCTGAGGGTAATCCAGGCACTGCTCGGGCATGAGAGTATAGGTACTACAGAGATATACACCCACATCGACACCACGACCCTACGACAGGAAATTCTAGAGCACCATCCACGCAACATCATGGCTAAATCAAGAAAAACAACCGAATAAATAGTTATTTTTTTAAAAAAACATTGATTATTGCAGGATTTTGAGTAATTTTGCACCCAAAACAAGAATAAGATATGCAAGAAACAAGACAAAACAAGATTGCACGCCTGCTTCAGAAAGAGCTCAGCGTGATATTCCAGCAACAGACAAGAGCAATGCATGGTGTTATGGTGTCGGTGACAAGAACAAAGATCTCACCCGACCTCAGTATATGCACCGCATATCTCAGTGTGTTTCCAAGTGAGAAGGCTGAGGAAATCCTCAAGAACATCAAGGCCAACGAGAAGACCATCCGCTATGACCTTGGACAACGAGTGCGCTATCAGTTGCGCATCATTCCCGAACTGCGCTTCTTCATCGACGACTCGCTCGACTATATCGAACGCATTGACGAACTACTGAAGAGTTAAGAGTTAAGAGAAATAGTATTATCCGCGGATAACTATGTTGAGGCATTTTTTCTTAATTTTTAATTATTAATTATTAATTTAATCATTAATATAGTGAAGTTTTGAATTTTCCGTTTTTCATAGCCCGTCGCTATCTCTTCTCCAAGAAGAGCACCCACGCCATCAACATCATCAGCGGCATCAGTGCCGTGGGTGTTGCTGTAGCCACCATGGCACTGGTGGTTACACTCAGTGTGTTCAATGGTTTTCACGACCTTGTGGCATCATTCTTCACAAATATCGACCCACAACTGAAGGTCATGCCAGTGAAGGGAAAGACGGCACCTGCCGACGACCCTATTCTCACCAAGATTCGACAGATGAAAGAAGTGGAGGTTGCAACCGAGACACTGCAAGACATGGCTCTCGCCACATATGGCGACCGTCAGGCTATGGTGATAATAAAGGGGGTGGAGGATAATTTCGACAGTCTTACGCATATCAAGGATATACTATTGGGCAACGGCACATTTGAACTGCATGCCGCTGACCTCAACTATGGCATTCTTGGAATAAGACTCGCAGAAACGCTACAGACGGGTTACTCATTTCGGGAAAGTTTGAAAATATTCGCCCCCAAGCGCGAGGGACAGCTCAACATGGCAAATCCTGAGGATGGATTTGTAGAGGATGAGCTCTACTCTCCTGGAGTGCTCTTCATGGTGAAACAGGCTAAATACGACAAGAACCATATCATCACCAGCATTGCCTTTGCCCGCAATCTCTTTGCCCAACAAGGAATGTTGTCTGCGCTCGAAATACGCCTAAAACCGGGCTCCAACTTTGAAGCGGTGAAGAGCCGTATGCAGGAAGTGGCAGGAAACAAGTATCATGTATATGACAGATATGAGCAACAGGAGGATACCTTCAAGATAATGAAGATTGAGAAACTGATGGCTTATATCTTTCTCACCTTTATATTAATGGTGGCATGCTTTAATATAATAGGCAGTATATCTATGCTTATTATCGACAAGAAGAATGACGTGGTTACATTGCGCAACCTTGGTGCCAACGACAAGCAGATAGTGAGAGTGTTCCTCTTCGAGGGTCGCATGATATCTGCCATTGGAGCTGTTGCAGGCATCGCAGTGGGGTTAATCCTCTGCTGGCTACAACAAGAATATGGTTTGGTTGGCTTAGGACAGAGTAGTGGTTCGTTTGTCGTGGATGCTTATCCCGTAAGTGTTCATCCCGAGGATATCGTTGTCATCTTCTTTACTGTGATAGCAGTAGGATGGCTTGCAGTATGGTATCCTGTCAGGTATTTCGCCAAGCGTCTGCTGTAAGCGTTATGAGCAATAAGTGATGAGTTATCCGAGGACAATGTTTTTCACTTCTACGTCCTCGTGCAGGAATAATTGTGCCGACTCCTTGAACTTATCCGGATTTTCGGTGGTAAGATATTGCACCCTGCCATTCTTTGTACACTTTTCCTCCATCTCGGGATGACGTAAGAAATAATCTTTGAGGCTCTCAGCCACATACTCCCCCTGTGGCACAATACGTATGCCGGGATTGACATATTTCACAATCTTGGGCATAAGAAGGGGATAGTGTGTGCAACCTAATATGATTGCATCGATCTCTGGGTCAAGAAGCATCAACTGGTCAATACGCTTCTTGACAAAATAGTCTGCTCCAGGACTGTCGGCTTCATTATATTCCACGAGTGGCACCCAGAAAGGGCATGCCACTCCGGATACTACAATGTCGGGATGAAGTTTTTGTATTTCGAGAGTATAGCTTTCACTCTTTATTGTGCCCTCAGTGGCGAGTACACCTACATGACGCGATGTTGTCAGTTGACCTATTACCTCAGCTGTAGGTCGGATAATACCGAGCACACGCCTTGTAGGGTCAAGCTGGGGCAAGTCGTTCTGTTGTATGGTGCGCAATGCCTTTGCCGAAGCAGTATTACAACCAAGGATAACGAGATGGCATCCCATCTCGAATAGACGCACCACTGCCTGTCGTGTGAATTCATACACGACATCAAATGAACGTGGGCCATATGGTGCTCGGGCATTGTCGCCGAGGTAGAGGAAGTCATACTGCGGCAGCAACTGTCGAATACCATGAAGTATAGTCAAACCGCCATATCCTGAATCAAAGATTCCGATTGGGCCAGCCTCACTTGACAACTTCTTCATAGCAGTAAAACTAAAGTTGGTTGAGCATTCTCACAGCTGTATCAAGCACATCAAAACCCTTCTGCGGATTGATGAAAGGACAAGAGTCATTGTCGGTATTGATAATAAACGCAAGTCCCATCTCCGTGCCGATAGTAGCCAGTACTTTCGACATCTTGTCGCGTAATGGTTTCATCAACTCAGCCTTTGCCTCAGCCAAGAGACGCTTACTCTCGTTCTTAAAAGCAATGTTCTTTTCGAGAAGTTCTTGCAACTCTGATTGACGTTTATTGAGGATGGATGGCGGAAAGTCGCGCTGACCCTCAAGGAATGCTTCATACTTGGCATTAAACTCATCTTCCACACGCCTTGTCTCGGCAGCATATTTCTCTTCCAACTGTGCATACTTATTCATTGCCACTGCATAGTCGGGCATAGATTCGAGCAAAGTCGAATAACTTACATATCCAAACTTAACTCCTGATGTTGCTGTTGAAGTTTCAACAACTGCAGCTGCTTCATCTTGGGCATGAAGCGAAAGGGGTAGAGCCATAAGGGCAAGTAACAAGAACTTTTTCATAAAATCAAATATTAATTTTCTTATAATAATATTATGAATCGATTTCTATTTAAATTAAGAATTAAAAATTAAGGATTAAGAAAAAATGTTCGTACAATATATATTACTAAATTACGGCCAATACTATTTCTCTTAATTATTAATTTTTAATTCTTATTTTCTTTCTACCGAAAGATGTTATTTCAGTCCGAGCTTTGCCTTTACCTGGGCTGTTACATCAGTGCTGAGAGTGGTGCTGATGTAGGGAATGCCACCCTGAAGCTCCATGATATAGACATATCCACCAGCCTGACCTACCTGCTTAATAGCGTCGAGCACCTTGGCTGTGATAGCAGACATCTTCTCCTGAGAAGCCTTGGCAAGAGCCTGCTGGTTGTCCTGATAGCTCTGCTGAATCTTCTGATACATATCCTGCAACTCCTGCTGACGGCGCTGCTTGATGTTCTCGGGGAATGTTTTCTCGTTGGCCTCGTAGTCCTGAGACTTCTTGGTCAACTCGTCCTGCATACTCTTGAGATCGGCCTCATACTGCTTCTGCAGTGCGTCGATTTCATTCTTTGCCTTGGTGTAGTCAGGCATAGCCTGGATGATGTCCTGTGTGTTGACATGTCCGAACTTCTGTGCCATAACTGCCATTGGAGCCAGCAACAGAATAAATAAAAGTACTTTCTTCATTTTTGTTGTTTTTTATTGTTTTTATTGATTTCTATATTACTTATAACCTAATTTACTCAGGACTTCGTCGCTGATATCAATGCGTGGCGAACCGAAGATTATTCCCGAATCACTGGCACGGTCGAGCACCAATTGATATCCCCTCAGGTCGGCGATGTCCTTCACTGCATTATATATCTCGTCCTGTATAGGAGTCATCAAGGCAGTGCGCTTCTTGTATAGCTCACCCTCAGGACCGAAATATTTCTGTTTCAGTTGAGCGGCAGATTGCTCTTTCTGCATAATGGCATCCTGCTTGGACTTCTTCTGCTCGGCCGACAGGAACACCACCTCGTTCTGATAGTTCTTATACATAGTCTGAGCTTCGGTAGAGAGTGCCTCCACTTCTGCCTGCCATTTCTTCGACACCTGTGCCAACTGCTCGTTGGCACGCTCATAGGCTGGAATATTCTTCAGTATATATTCCATGTCCACCAATGCAAACTTTTGGGCGTTTATACCCAATGTCGTTGTCAAAAATGCGAAAAGAATAAAAATCTTCTTCATAATCCAAATATATCAAATGAACATTCTTTCTTAATTCTTAATTTTTAATTCTTAACTTTCAAATCAGAACTCCTGTCCAAGTATGAAGTGGAACTGACTTCCACCCTTTGTACCTGTAGATAGAGCCTTGTCGAAACCATAAGCCCAGTCGATACCCATCATACCCACCATCGGGAGGAAGATACGCACACCGACACCTGCAGAGCGCTTCATGTCGAAGGGATTGAATTTCTTCGTGTCATACCATGCATTACCACCCTCAAGGAATGTAAGACCATAGATGGTGGTGTTGCCAAGCATAAACGGATAACGGAGCTCGAGAGTGAATCGGTCGTAGGCATAACCCAAAGCACTGTAAGGAGTGAGCGAACCATTCTCATAACCACGAAGACCAATTGTCTCCTGTGCATAACCCGTACTGTATCCACTCATACCGTCACCTCCCACATAGAAGGTTTCGAATGGCGACTTCTTGTCCTTGTTGTAAGAACCGAGAATACCGAGTTCCACGCGGCTCATAAGCACGAAGCACTTCTGACCACTTGTGAGAGCAGTGAAGGTGCGAGCCTTGAACTTCCACTTGTGATACTCAATCCAGCGATACTTCTCTTGCAACTCCTGATCGTATGTAGCTGCGGTGCGGTCGTTTGCCAGATTGGCATAATCCTTATTGTCGAACATTGACCATGGCGGAGTAAGAGTCACAGAGGCCATAAACTCCGAACCACGACGTGGGAACATCTGGTTATCAGTAGATGAGCGCGCAAGCGTGATGCCAAGGTTGATATTGTTACAGTTTCCGTTGCTGATGATGAAGTACTGCCAGTCTCTCAGCATATATCTCTGATAGGACAATGACATCGACAACTGGAAGTAGTCGTCAGGCCAGCGAAGTCGTTTGCCCCATCCTACTGACAATCCGAAGAGCTGCACATACTTATCATCATCAAGATAGCTCTCGTAGTTATTGTAGTAGTTGTTGTAAGAGCCATATCCTCCGTAGTAGTTGTACATCGAGTTCATCCATGCACTGTTGTAGTAGCTACTATTGACGTCAGTCTGCTTGGAATAGTAGGCTCCTACATTAAATGCATTGGGTCGGCGTCCGCCAAACCATGGTGAGGAGTAACTTATGGAATACGACTGATAGTAAGAACCATTGGTCTGTGCCGATAGAGCAAGCTGCTCTCCGTCTCCTATAGGCATTATTCCACGGTGCATCTTGTTCTTACCGAAGAGGTTGCGCATCGAGAAGTTGTTGAGCTTTAGAGATATACGTCCGATAACTCCAGTCTGTCCCCATCCTAATGAGAACTCCACCTGGTCGTTGCTCTTTTGTTCGAGATTCCAGTTGATATCCACTGTTCCGTCCTCATAGTTTGGTTGAACACCAGGCTCTACCTTTTCAGGGTCGAAGAATCCCATCGACTGGATTTCACGTGCCGAACGCATGAGAGCATCCTTCGAGAAGAGGTCACCCGGCTTGGTGCGAAGCTCACGTCTCACGACCTCCTCATACAGACGGTCATTACCATATATACGCACATGACTGATGTGAGCCTGCTGATTTTCGGAGATACGCATTTCGAGGTCAATGGAGTCGCCAACGATGTTCACCTCAGTGGGTTCGAGACGGTAGAAGAGATAACCGTTGTTCCAATAGTAGTTGCCCACGGCATCCTCGTCCTCCGAGAGTCGCTTGCTCAGCTGTTTCTGGTTATACACGTCACCCGTTTTCATACCTAACAATTTGTTGAGGTCATCACTGGAGATAACAGTGTTACCCACCCATATTATATTACGTATATAATATTTCTGTCCCTCGTCAATCTTAAGATAGAGGTTGACATGATTCTCATCGACATTCCACACACTGTCCTCCAATATGGTCATGTCACGATAACCCAACTCGTTATACTTGTCGATAAGATTCTGCTTGGCGGTCTTGTATCTCTCGTCGGTGAATTTCTTTGACTTGAGGAAAGATGACAGTTTGCCAGCCTCGTTCATCTTAGTCAGCACACCTTTCTTAAACAATCCACCCTTAATCTTCGAACTCTTAAGATTCTTGTTACCCTCGATGATGATATTGCGAATCTTCATCTTGTCGTGCTTGTCGATGTTCACGTCAAGTATCACCTGGTTCTTGCCGGTCACGTCGTCACGCTGCTGGATGTCAATCTCTGCATTCTTATATCCCTTGTCGTCGAAGTATTTCTTTGCAAGGATTTTGGCACGGTCGATCATGTTGGGAGTAATCTGACTACCCTTCATAATACCCAACTTAGCCTCCATGTCCTCACGTTCTGACTTCTTCAGACCATAGTAGTTGATTGTGCTCACACGTGGGCGCAGTGCAAGGTTGAGCGCAAGATAGATTGTGTCACCGATGATTGAGTCGGCAGAGATTGTCACCTTGGAGAACAATCCGTGACGCCAGTAGCGCTTTACCGCCTCGGTGATTTCGCTACCAGGCACACTGATGTGCTGTCCCACCTGAAGGCCCGAAAGACCAGTGAGCATATAATCCTCATAACCCTCCACTCCATGCACGTTGATACCTCCGATGATGCATTCTCGCGGAGTACCGGCATATGAGATGTCGGGATTGACAATCTTCTCCTGCGCCATTGCTGTTGAGCAGAAGCCAAGCACAGCTACGAGTGCCGCCACCTTATTAATAATATAACTTCTTATAGAATTTCTCATTCTCTTATATTAAGTGTGAATCTTGTGTGTTCTTATGTATTATACCTCGTTTTCCACCTGGTCCTCGGTCTTGCCGAATCGACGTTGACGCTGCTGATAGTCGGCAATAGCCACATGTAGGTCATCCTCGCTGAAGTCTGGCCAATATGTATCACAGAAATACAGTTCCGAATATGCAATCTGCCACAACAGATAATTGGATATGCGCAGTTCGCCGCCCGTACGGATAAGCAGTTCGGGGTCGGGCATGAAATTTGTCACCATGTGCTTGTCGAGCGTCTCTTCGGTGATATTGGCGATGTCGAGCTTACCGTCCTTGACGAGTTGTGCTATCTGTCGGGTAGCATTGGTTATCTCCCAGCGTGATGAATAGCTGAGCGCCACCACCATTGTCATCTTCGAATTGGCGGCAGTATGCTCCTCTGTCTCATGCAACTTTTTCTGCACGTTGACGGGCAGTCTATCCACATCGCCTACAACACGGAATCTCACGTTGTTCTTCATGAAGATCTCGTCCTCAAGAGATGTAAGCACAAGTCCCATGAGGGCGGCTATCTCATCCTCGGGGCGGTTCCAGTTCTCGGTTGAGAATGTATAGAGTGTAAGGTATTTCACTCCTAGGCGTGTACACTCCGACGTAATACGTCTTACTGCATCCACACCAGCCTGATGTCCATAGCTACGTTCCTTACCTCTTTCAGTTGCCCAACGTCCGTTGCCGTCCATGATGATGGCGATATGCTCCGGTATGCGGGTCATGTCCAATTTCTTATCCATATCAATAATTATCGTTGTTACACGTTTTACATTTTTTCCATATATCATAGCTCACAGTGAGCTGCAGAGTACTGAAACTGTCGGTGTTCTTAAAGAGTCCCTTGCTCTCGATGCCATAGGGATCGCATACACCGTCAATCTTGTCGCTGAATGTGAAGTGCATCATCCATTCGAGCGAGGCGTTCACTCTCTGCGCCACCTTATATTTCACTCCGAATCCCATTGGGACACCCGTTGTGAAGACACTTCCACCCGGGGTCTTGACATTGGTAAATCCAAGTCCTCCGGTGATGTAGGGAGTGAGTGGCACTGCTCCCCGGTATTCATGTCCTGTGCCGTAGGGCCAGAAGTTATATTCATACTTCATCACCACATCCACCATCGAGTTATTGAAGTCGAGCTGGCGGTTCTGGTATTCGGGATACCAAGTCTTCAGACCTGTACCCGTCCCCTTGAGTTTGCCAAACCCAATGTTCATTGTCAACGCAGAACGAGGGTTCATCCTGTAGCGCGCCATTAGCGAGAACATCGGTTGCATGTTCTTGGTGATGCTGCCACTGAGGTCGCCCTGATAGGCAGCCAAACCAACACCAGCACCAATCTCCGCCCTGTATTCCGGCTCATCTTGCGCAATGGCTAATACCGGCAATAGCGTTATGAGGACTATGACAATCAGTCGCCCCATCCCACTTTGTTGAGTTGTCCTTTCCATACGTCACCCGTACCGCCGCAGATAATCCACAAACTGCCGTTTACGTCGGCAAAAGCTGTGAATGCCGTTTTCGACGAATTCAGGTTGCATGGCAGTATCACGTCTTCTGATGCCGACCAAGAGAATCCGTAGTCTGAACTCTTTTTCAATCCATCGAGGGCACTGTCTTTGCAACCTCCGATACCTGCACCGCCAAATGCATACAATGCATTGTTGTAATTGAATACGGTGAGATTTTCCAATCTCGGCAGGAAGTCACTGTCCCATGTGTTGTATGTCACTCCCGACCATGAATAATCCTTTGAGCCGGAGGATTTTTCCACTATCTTGGTAATCACCACACCTGTTGAATCAGCGGGATAAGCCTCCAGGTCGCGGTTTCCTGTTATAACTACGCACTCTGAATTGGATACACTCGGATAGTTGACTGTGCAATAGTTGATATCACGCGATGGAATCTTACTTCCAAAGTCAACATCTTCTTCTTTCCATGTCATTCCGCCGTCCTCAGATCCCATCAACTTACCGTCGCTGCCAATTCCGTAGAGAGCCACACTCGACTGAGCCACAAGGCGTGAGATAGGAGCAGATGCCAACACTGTGTCAAAATTGATGCCGTCGGAGCTCACCTTGAGATCGGTTCCGTCAAGCACATATACGCAGGCATTGTGCACCACCATATTGAGCGATGCATTGGCTGATAGTGTCGCAACTTGCCTCCACTGTTTTCCGTCGTTGGCATCCGTGGTATATACCATTGTCTGGTCTTCTTTCACTCCCGACACATAAAGAGCATCTCCCAATCGGAATCCCCTGATGGATGAGAGCGCAGCAAGTTCATTGGATGTAGCAGCCTTCTGCCATACCATCTCATCGCCGTCTTGCTTGTGCACATTCACTTTCACTACATAGTCGCGCGAGTATTTCCCGCTTGCCGAATAAACACAAATAGTGCGAGGCTCCGAGAAGTCGATGGTGTCGCTCGAAGATACATAACTTGCCGAGTCGGGCTTCTCTATCGAGCGTATCACAGCAATACCGTTGTTCTTTGTCGAGCACTTCACCAATATCTTCTTCGCGTCGATATTATGAGGGAGCGAATCCACATTATAGACTTCACCCTTTGTCTGGTCGATGACAAATTTGTATGACGACAAACTTGTATTTGAGGTGACGTAAGTTGAGTCTTCACCCTTAGATGATGTGGTATGAACAGTCATTTCAGCACTTGCGATGCTGAATGCGGTAATAGCCACGTCGTCAGAATACACGACGTCTTCGTTATCTGAATTTAGGCATGAAGCCAATAGTGTTACTGCTGCCATTAGCAGCAAAAGAGGAGGAAAAAATCTTCTCATCAAATACGTATTTTAGAAATTCAGCTGCAAATTTACGCACAATTCCCGAGAAATCAGCAACTTTTCCAAGAATATTAAGTAAATTATTGATAATTGACGTGTTTTTAAGTTCTATTAGTGGAAAATTGCCCGATTTTAACGACAAAAAAGCTGTTCCCCATAAAAAATGAGGAACAGCCGATATTGTGTTCAAGTTAACCTGTTAACAAGTTAACGAGTAACGCGCAAACTAAATATTAGAGCTGTGGACCTGCAGCTACAAGAGCCTTACCTGCCTCGTTGCCTGTATATTTCACGAAGTTCTTGATGAAACGTCCAGCGAGGTCCTTAGCCTTCTCCTCCCACTTGCAAGCGCAATCGTATGTGTCGCGTGGGTCGAGGATAGCGGGATCCACTCCAGGAAGCTCTGTAGGAACAGTGAAGTCGAACAGAGGAATCTGCTTTGTAGGAGCGTTGTTGATAGAACCGTCGAGGATAGCGTCGATGATACCACGTGTATCCTTGATAGAGATACGCTTGCCAGTACCGTTCCAACCAGTGTTAACGAGGTAAGCCTTAGCACCGCTCTTCTCCATCTTCTTCACGAGCTCCTCAGCATACTTTGTAGGATGCAACTCGAGGAATGCCTGACCGAAGCAAGCTGAGAATGTAGGAGTAGGCTCAGTGATACCGCGCTCTGTACCTGCCAACTTAGCTGTGAATCCAGAGAGGAAGTAGTACTTTGTCTGCTCAGGAGTCAGAATAGATACTGGAGGCAGTACACCGAATGCGTCAGCAGAGAGGAAGATCACCTGCTTAGCAGCGGGAGCGTGAGAGATAGGCTTAACGATGTTCTCGATGTGGTTGATAGGATAAGAAACGCGAGTGTTCTCAGTAACGCTCTTGTCAGCGAAGTCGATCTTGCCATCAGCAGCTACAGTAACGTTCTCGAGAAGTGCGTTGCGCTTGATAGCGTTGTAGATATCGGGCTCGCTCTCCTTGTCGAGGTTGATAACCTTGGCGTAGCAGCCACCCTCGAAGTTGAACACACCATTGTCATCCCATCCGTGCTCGTCATCACCGATGAGCAGACGCTTCGGGTCGGTAGAAAGAGTTGTCTTACCTGTACCAGAAAGACCGAAGAAGATAGCGGTGTTCTCACCGTTCTTGTCGCAGTTGGCAGAGCAGTGCATTGAAGCGATGCCCTTCAGCGGCAGGAAGTAGTTCATCATAGAGAACATACCCTTCTTCATCTCACCACCATACCATGTGTTGATGATAACCTGCTCCTTAGATGTAACGTTGAAGACAACAGCTGTCTCAGAGTTCAGACCGAGCTCCTTGTAGTTCTCAACCTTAGCCTTAGATGCGTTGTAAACGATGAAGTCGGGCTCGAAGTCTGCGAGTTCCTCCTCAGAAGGACGGATGAACATGTTCTTAACGAAATGAGCTTGCCATGCAACCTCAACGATGAAACGAACAGCCATACGTGTATCCTTGTTGGCACCGCAGAATCCATCTACTACATAGAGCTTCTTGTTAGAGAGCTCCTTCTTGGCGATTTCCTTAACGGCAGCCCAAGTCTCCTTTGTTACAGGCTTGTTGTCGTTCTTATATTCGTCAGATGTCCACCATACGGTGTCATGAGAGTTCTCATCGTCAACGATGAACTTATCCTTAGGTGAACGACCAGTATAGATACCAGTCATCACGTTGACAGCACCAAGCTCTGTCTCCTGGCCCTTGTCAAAACCTGTGAGGCTCTCCTGAGTCTCCTCTTCAAACAAAACTTCATACGAAGGATTGTAAATCACTTCAGTAGTACCGGTAATACCGTACTTTTCCAAAACTGACTTGTCAAACTTTGCCATTTCTTTGTAAATCAATTATTATGTGTGAATACTTATTTTTTACCTTATTTCTCAAAATCGCCGCAAAGTTAGTAATAATTCCGCAGATAGCAAAACATTATCCGAAGAATTTTCCGTTTAGTAATTCTTTTTAGGTTAAAGTATCAAAAAAATAACAAGAATGAAACGATTTTGCAATTTTCACTTTGCAAAATCGTTTCATTCTTATATGTTTTTACTTCACTTCCCAAGTGTCGTTGGTCTCGAGAAGTTCCATGAAGTTGTGATACTTCTTCTGGACCTTCACATCTTCTATCTGCTGATGTACGGCATCATCATATGTGGGAGCCTCAACATCGCGGATAACACCGAGGGCAACTGGGAATCCATGCTCGTTGTCCATCATGGCGAGCTTCAACTGTAGGGTATTATCCTCACAGTGAGCGTCGTGTACGAGAATATCCTTTTCTGTGATACCATTCTCGCCAATCTTCACAACCTTCAATCCGAATCCCTCCTGCACGAGTCCGTATTCGTTGTTCTCACCGAAGATGAGCGGCTGTCCGTGTTTAACATAGATAGCATTCTTCTTGCGTCCCTCCTTATTATATATAGGGTCGTAGCAACCGTTGTTGAAGATTACGCAGTTCTGCAATATCTCGCATACGGCAGCACCCTTGTGCTTGTAGGCTGCCTTCAGTATCTCCACTGTCTCGGGAGCATCGGTAGCCACCGAGCGGGCAAAGAAGTGTCCGCGCGCACCGAAGCAGAGCTCTGCAGGGCGGAATGGATCCTCAACTGTTCCGTAGGGACTTGACTTGCTGACGAAGCCACGTGGACTTGTTGGCGAATACTGCCCCTTGGTAAGACCGTAAATTCTGTTATTGAGCAGAATCATGTTGAGGTCGATATTACGGCGCATTGCATGGATAAAGTGGTTACCACCGATGGCAAGTCCATCGCCATCACCGCTAATCTGCCATACCGTCAGATTGGGGTTGGTCACCTTTGCACCCGTGGCGATTGCGGCAGCACGACCGTGAATGGTCTGCATTGCGTATGTATTTACATAATAAGGCAGTCGGCTCGAACATCCGATACCCGAAATCACTGCCGTCTCGTATGGTGCCACGCCACATTCTGCCATAGCCTTGTGGAGTGATGCGAGGAAAAAGTGGTCGCCGCATCCAGGACACCAGCGCGGCTGCCCTTTCTTATAATCTTGAGCTGTATATTCCATAATTTTCTTTTCTTTATTGACGTTTATTTTTCGAGTAACTGGGCGAAAGCCTCTGTTAGTTCGGCAACTACGAAGGGTTGTCCCTTAACTTCGTTAAACTGGTATGGCACGAAACCATCCACCTTTGAGCGCAGGTATGCCGCAAACTGTCCGAGGTTTTGCTCCGCCACTACCACCTTATTATATTTAAGGAGCACCTCAGCAGTGTTCTTCGGCAGCGGATTGATATACTTGAACTGGGCGAGAGCAACCTTCTTGCCCTGCTTCTGCAACTCTTCCATAGCCGAATACAGATGACCGAAAGTACTACCGAAACCAACTATCAGGAGTTCGGCATCGTCCTTGTCTCCCAACACCTCTACGTCGGGCACGGGGATGTTGGCAACCTTCTCTGCCCTCAACTGGCACATGATATTGTGGTTTTCAGGCTCTGTGGAGATAGCTCCTGTCTTGCCGTCCTTCTCCAATCCTCCGAGGATATGTGTATATCCCTCCTGTCCAGGCACTGCCCAATAGCGCACCTTTGTCTCCGGGTCGCGCTCGTATGGAGTGTAATTGCCCTTCTGCTCGGGAGTTACATAATGAGGCTTGATAGCGTCGAGACCTTCCATTGTGGGCAGTTTCCATGCAGCTGAACCATTGGCGATGAAGGCGTCGGTGAGCAGAATTACCGGAGTAAGATGCTCCACGGCAATCTTTGAGGCCTGATATGCAGCGTCAAAACAGTCAGTAGGACTGAGGGCTGCAATCACTGGCATCGGACTCTCACCGTTTCTTCCATAAAGTGCCTGCAGAAGGTCGGTCTGCTCACTCTTTGTGGGAAGACCGGTCGAGGGACCGCCACGCTGTACGTCGATAATCACCAAAGGCAACTCGTCGATAACGGCGAGGTTGATTGCCTCCGACTTCAGACAGATACCAGGGCCTGAGGTTGATGTCACGGCAAGGGCACCGGCAAACGATGCTCCCACTGCACTCGCACATCCCGAAATCTCGTCCTCACACTGCACCGTGATTACACCACATGACTTGTGCTTAGAGAGTTCGTGCAGGATATCCGTAGCCGGAGTGATAGGATAAGAACCGAGATAGAGCTGCATGCCAGCCTTTTCGGCAGCGGCAATCAGTCCGTAGGCAGTAGCCTTGTTTCCGGTGATATCCATATAGCGTCCCTTCTCCTTGGATGTTGACTCTATACGATATGTAGCAGGCACCGAGGCATGGGTGTTGTGTCCATAGTCGTATCCTGCCTGAACTACCTTTATATTATTCTCGGCAATCTGCGGTTTCTTGGCGAATTTCTCGCGCAGGAAGTTGGCTACAAGATCGAGGTCGCGGTTGAAGAGCCAGCACACAATACCAAGGGCGAACATGTTGCGGCACTTCAGCACCGACTTGTTGTCCATACCACTGTCAGCCAAGCAATCCTTTACCATAGTTGTCAGCGGGCACTGCACTACGCGATCCGGGTCGATACCCATCTCGCCAAGATAATCCTCACTCTTGAACTGTGCTTTTTCCAAGTCCTTTGGTCCGAAACTGTCGGTATCGATAATGATAGTGGCTTGGGGCTTTGAATACTTGTACTGAGTCTTGAGGGCGGCAGCGTTCATAGCCACCAGCACATCACACTTGTCACCCGGGGTGAACACCTTACCTGCACCGATGTGCACCTGGAATCCCGACACACCCGTGAGCGAGCCTTGCGGGGCGCGGATGTCTGCCGGATAGTCCGGGAATGTTGAAATGCCATTACCCACAGTGGCTGACACCGTGGAGAAAATGTTTCCGGCCAACTGCATTCCGTCGCCGGAGTCACCTGAGAAGCGGACAACCACTTGGTCCAACTCCTTTACTTCCAATTTTTCTGCCATAAATATGCTTTTTATATACCTAAATCTCTTTTTCGAGTGCAAATTTCGCTACTTTTTTCGACACTACCAAATAATTCGGCATTTTTCTTCCAAAAATGACATATTTTGCTGATTTACGACAACAAACATAGCATTTTTATAGCGATTTTACCGTTTCTGTGTCATTTTGCCACCTTTGTTACTCTCACGAAATATATTATCAGTAAGATGTATGCCACAAGCGAAGTAATCTCCGACAATGGCGATGCCCACCATGCCTCATAGTCGAACACCACACCGCCAAATCTCAGCAATGCGCTCACCACTCCCATCAACGCTCCTCCGGCAATGAAACCCGAGGCGATGAGATTACCCTTCTCGCCTCGCTCCTTGTTAACATCTGCGTTCTTCGAGCGGGTTGTCACATACCAGTTGATGGCTCCTCCCACGAGCAGCGGGATGTTGAGCTCCATGGGGATGAACATACCGAGGGCGAAGGCCAGTGCAGGCACCTTAAAGATGGTGAGCACAATGGCAATCACCGCTCCGATGGCATACAGCAACCAAGGGGCGCCTATACCGTTCATCAGCGGGTCGATAACTGCCGCCATGGCATTGGCCTGGGGAGCAGCCAACTGTCCAGAGGCGAATCCGTAGGTCTCGTTGAGCAACATCATCACTCCACCCACAGTGGCAGCCGACACCAATGTGCCGAGGAATTTCCATGTCTCCTGTTTCTTCGGAGTCGTACCAAGCCAATAGCCTATCTTCAGGTCGGTGACAAATGAGCCTGCCATCGAGAGGGCTGTACATACCACACCTCCCATAATCAGCGCAGCCACCATACCGCCGGTACCCTTCAGTCCCACTGCCACCATCACAACCGATGCCAATATCAATGTCATGAGCGTCATTCCCGACACAGGGTTTGAACCCACAATGGCAATGGCATTTGCCGCAACGGTGGTAAAGAGGAACGCTATCACCGCCACAAGCAGTATGGCAACAACGGCAAAGAGCAGATTGCCTCCCATCACTCCAAACCAGAAGAATATGAAGGTGAGGATGAGTGTCACGATGGTGCCTATGGCAATCACCTTAAAAGATATGTCTCTCTGGGTGCGTATCTGTGCCTTGTCGTCGTCGCCCTTGCCTTTCATTTCCTTGGTGGCAAGCGACACGGCACTCTTGATGATACCCCACGACTTGATGATACCGATGATTCCTGCCATGGCGATACCTCCAATACCAATGCTCTTGCCGTAATAGCGGAAGATATCCTCGGGCGACATCGCTCCCACGGCTGTGCTGATAGTAGGGTCCCACTGATTGAGCACCTGGTCGCCGAACACGAGTGCCATTCCCGGCACTATCACCCACCACACTGCCAACGAACCGAGGCAGATGATAAAGGCATATTTCAGTCCGATGATATATCCGAGACCGAACACCGCAGCTCCTGTGTTCACCTTAAACACGAGTTTCGCCTTTTCCGCAATATCCTCGCCGAGGGCGCAGAATCGCGAGGTGAAGTTCTCGTTCCACCATCCGAATGTGGCGACAATGAAGTCATACAGACCTCCTATCAATCCCGCCAACAACAACGGCTTGGCCTGACTACCGCCTTTCTGTCCACTCACCAACACTTGTGTTGTGGCTGTGGCTTCGGGGAAAGGATATTTTCCATGCATATCGCTCACGAAATATTTCCTGAAAGGTATAAGGAAAAGTATTCCTATGATACCTCCAAGCAGCGACGATATGAATATCTTGAGGAACGACGCGCTCATCTCGGGATATTTAGCCTGTAGGATATAAATGGCAGGCAGGGTGAAGATAGCTCCCGCCACCACGGCACCCGAACAAGCTCCGATACTCTGTATGATGACATTCTCGGCGAGTCCGTCCTTACGCTTTGCCGCCGTAGATACTCCCACGGCAATAATAGCGATAGGTATAGCAGCCTCGAACACCTGTCCCACCTTCAGTCCGAGATAAGCGGCGGCAGCCGAGAACAGCATTGCCATGAGCACTCCCCACGTCACCGACCATATATTCACTTCGGCGTAAGTCTTCCGCGGACTCATCACCGGTTCATATTTTTCTCCCTCCCTCAATTCCCGAAACGCATTGTCGGGCAACACTATCTTTTCTTGTTCCATAACAATCTATATTTAATTAAAATTAAGAATTCAAGTATCTGAAATGAAGAACTGTGCTCCCAGAGGCATCCGCATCCCCAACGAACATCGCGCAGCCCATTGGCTTTCCCTTCGGTCGCCGAACGCAGTTTCCTCATTCTTCACTCTTCATTCTTCATTTAATAAATTCTTCATTTAAAAACTCTCCAAATATCTTCGCACATGTAATCACCTGATTCAGACAAGGCCTCGACTTATAATACTCCTCAGTGCGCTCCGACGCCACGTATGTCAGCGGTGTGTCCTTCTTCAGTTGCAGCAGTTCAGAGCAGATAATAGTGCCATATACCTTTTGGAACCGGCTCACCAACTCCTGCACCACCTTGTAATTGGCCGACTTACCCTCACGGTCGTCGGCATCAGCCGAACCGCACTCCATTCCAGCTAATATAGCTATTCCCGACACTGCGCCACAAGTAAGCCTCAGCCTGCCCATGCCGCCTCCCATACCAGCACTCAGTTTCAGTGCCTGCTCCTCGGTATATCCATACAAGTCGGCATAAGCAGCCACCACGGCCTGCGCGCAATTAAATCCCTTGACGAAGTATTCCTCCGCCCTTCTCATCCTTTCCTTTACGTCTATTTTCTCATTCATAATATAAATAATGTGTATTTTCGCCGCAAAATTAGTATATTTTATTGAAATAGCAAAGAAAAATACAAATAATCTCAAAAAAAGACGAAAATATTAAATATACAAAAAAATCAGAAAACATTTGGCGGAATAAAAATAAATGCTTACCTTTGTTCCCCAAAAAAAAGAAACTATTAAGTAATTTACGCCTATGAAAAGAAACATTTTCCTCGGATTACTGATGCTCTTTACATGCATTGAGATCAGTGCTGTTCCTGCTTTTAGGGTAAAAAAGCAGTTGATGCTTGAAGATGGCACCATAGTGACTGCCACTCTTCAAGGTGATGAGTACTACGGTTATTATATCACCGACGACGGAAAGGTTCTCGCCCCTGCAAAATCCGGCAAGTACCGTTACATGAACGAGAAGACACATGCCAACTTTAAGCGTGTTGCCTACGAGAGAATGGAAAAGGCCAACAGCTTCAGGGCTGAGAGCATGCGGCGCAGTGCCCCAAGGTCAACCCAGGAAAGGCGTGGTCTTGTCATCTTGGCACAGTTTCCCGACGTTAGTTTTTCCAAGATTGGAACACAGGAATACTTCAACCGCATGTTCAACGAAAAGGGATTCACCGAGAATGGTTGTCTTGGCTCCGTTTCCGACTATTTCTACGACCAAAGCTACGGACAGCTCAATATGCAGTTTGATGTCGTTGGTCCTGTCACCCTTCCCCAACCCCTCGCCTATTATGGTGCACCCGAAGAAGGGGAATCGTCAGGCGACTCCAAAGTTCTCGATTTTGCTGCTGATGCATGTACTGCCGCCAAGGATCTTGTAGATTTCTCAAAATACGACTGGGATGGCGATGGAAAGGTTGACAATGTTTATATTCTCTTTGCTGGATTTAGCGAGGCAAGAGGAGCTGACCCTAATTGTCTGTGGCCTCACCAGTGGGTTGTACATGACCGCGAATTGGTCATCGACGAAGTGAGGATTTGGAACTACGCCTGCTCTAATGAATTGATTAGCGGCGGCGATGCCCCCGTATTGGACGGCATCGGCACTGCCTGTCATGAGTTCAGTCATACCTTGGGACTTGCCGACATTTACAATACACAAGGTGGCAAAGATTTTGTTGGTAAGTGGGACGTGATGTCAATAGGCAGTTACATAGGGAAAAAATGGGGAGATGGAACACACCCTATGGCATATTCCGCTTTCGAGCGTTGGCAACTTGGATGGCTCGAACCAAAGGTGTTGAACGAAACCACAACCATCACTGGCATGAAGGCTTTAGAGGAAGAACCCGAGGCTTACATCCTATACAACGAGGGCAACACCAACGAGTATTATATGCTCGAAAACCGCCAACTGCCCAAATGGGGAAACCCAGTCAACGCCCATGGTCTTTTGGTGACACATATTGACTATGACCAACAAGCCTGGGATACGAACAAAGTCAATACAGATGACGAACATCCACGATACTCCGTTGTCTCAGCAAACAACTCGTTAATGGGAAGCATAGAGGACTTGTTCCCAGGCACCACAGGTAACACCTCGCTCACCGACAGCTCAACACCTGCCACCACTCTCTTCAATGCCAACGAAGATGGCACTTATTTCCTCCACAAACCCGTGGAGAACATCACCGAGTCGAGTGACGGAACAATTTCATTCGTGGCATGCACCAACTATGCGCCTTGTCCCAAAGACATACAAGCTACCACCAATGACGATGGCACCGTAGCCTGCTCATGGAGCGAAGTGGAGGATGCTGTCAGCTATGACGTCGAGCTGAAGGGTGAATATCTCTACCCATCACCCTACAATAATATCATTATCGAAGAGGAGTTCACTAATCTGCCTAAGGAAGAGGGAACCGAGGATATCAGCGGCGAACTTGACAATTACTTAGACAATCCATCATGGATGGGTAGATATCTTTATTCATCGACCAATGGCCTTAAGATAAACACCTCAGGAGTATTATCCACGCCATTTTATAAGATAAGTAATAAGAAAGCTATAACGTTCCTTACTCACATGGAACCTTATAATGAGGACGAGAGTGTAGATACCTATGTCTGCATTGTTGATAATAAACATAATACTCTATATGATTGTAAATTTGTCATAACAAAGGAGACATACAATCTCTTCAGATTTGAGACGGATGCAAACAAAGAATATCGAATTGGTATCATGACTTTCTCTAATCCACTGATACTCAAAGGTTTTTATATATATGACGGTTGTTATGAAGTGGATGATTTCTCAAAAGAGCCCGACCCTTCTATTAAGGAAACATTAGAGCCTGAGATATTCCCAACAACACATGCTTCATACCTGTTCTGCAATCTTAAGAAAGACTACAAATACACTGTTAGAGTGCGTGCCAAGCTCTCCGACGGCAGGGAGTCACTATGGACGCAACCCGTATCTTTCATTACCACTATCGCTACTGGCATTGACGAAGTCGGCTCAGATCAGCTTCCGTCAAATAGCGACTCAAGTGCCATTTACGACATCACCGGTCGTCGCGTCACTTCGGCCTCGCGTCCTGGCATCTACATCAAGAACGGAAAGAAGATCGTTATAGGAAGAGGCAAATAAAATAGGTATAGTAAAATACATCAATCATAGTCGGCCTTAATGTATAAAGGACAAACCGTTTATCATGTTTTTCTTCGTATTTCTTTGTAGTTTCATTTTTTCTTTGTAACTTTGCAGCCATTAAAAACAAATGATATAAATGAAGAAGCTTTTCATAGAGACATACGGATGCCAGATGAACGTGGCTGACTCCGAGGTGGTGGCGTCGGTGATGAAGATGGCTGGATATGAGGCATGTGACGACATCAAGGATGCCGACGCAGTGTTCCTAAATACCTGTTCAGTGCGCGACAATGCAGAACAGAAGATTTACAACCGTCTTGACACACTCGACGCCGAGCGACGTAAGGGGCACAAGATGATTATCGGAGTGCTTGGGTGTATGGCGGAACGAGTGAAGGACGACCTGCTGCAGAACCATCACGCCGACCTCGTGGCCGGCCCCGACGCCTATCTCTCACTGCCCGACCTCGTGGCACAGGCTGAGACAGGACACAAGGCTATCAATATCGAGTTATCCACATCCGAGACATATCGCGACATAGTGCCTCAACGACTTCATGGGGCAAAAATCGGCGGATATGTGAGTATCATGCGCGGATGTAACAACTTCTGCCACTACTGCATAGTGCCCTATACCCGAGGCAGGGAGCGCAGCCGCGACTTGGAGAGCATACTCAGAGAGGTGCGCGACCTCAGGGACAGAGGGTATAAGGAAGTAACGCTGTTGGGGCAGAACGTTAATTCTTATATAATTAGGAATGAGGAATTAGGAATGAGGAATGATTTCCCTGCTCTTCTTCGTGCTGTCGCACTTGAGGCTCCCGAGATGCGCATACGCTTCACTACATCGCATCCTAAGGACATGAGCGACGAGACATTGCGTGTGATAGCCGAGATGCCGAACGTGTGCAAGCATATCCATCTGCCGGTGCAGAGCGGAAGTGACAGGATACTTAAACTGATGAACCGCAAATACACCCGCGAGTGGTATCTCGACCGTGTGGCTGCCATCCGACGCATCATCCCCGACTGCGGTCTCTCCACAGATATATTCGTAGGCTATCACAGTGAGACTGAGGAAGATCACCAAATGTCGCTTTCACTGATGCGCGAGGTGGGATATGACTCTGCCTTCATGTTTAAATACAGTGAGCGACCAGGGACATACGCCTCGAAACATCTGCCCGACGATGTGCCCGAGGACGTGAAGATACGCCGTCTGAACGAACTCATCCACCTTCAGACCGAGATGTCGGCAGTTGCCAACAAGCGCGACGAGGGCAAGGAGTTTGACGTCCTCGTGGAGGGATTCAGCAAGCGCTCGCGCGAACAGCTCTGCGGACGCACCGATCAGAACAAGATGGTGGTATTCAACAAGGGCAACCACCACATCGGTGAGACAGTGAGAGTGAGAATCACAGGTAGCACGAGTGCGACGCTGTTGGGAGAGGAGGTCTGATATGAAAGAATTTATTGCTGTTCTTCGCCGCTTCGTGCCTCCATACAAGCGCTATCTTGTGTGGTCGGTGGTGTTTAATATACTGTCGGCTGTGCTGAATATATTCTCGTTCATGGCGATTATCCCTATCCTGCAAATACTCTTCCAGACAGGAGACGACAATGTGCCGCAGAGTCTGATGCCATGGAGCTGGGACAACTTGCAGGAGGCTTTCTCGAATAATGCCAACTACTACGTGGGACAACTCATACAGGACATCGGCCCTACCACCACCCTACTCGTCATCGGCATCTTCCTCGCCTTCATGACTTTCCTCAAGACGGGGGCGTATTTCCTCTCATCAGCCACAATCATTCCAATCAGGACAGGAGTGGTGAGAGACATACGCAACCAATTATATCGCAAGATTACGTCATTACCTTTGGGATTCTTCTCGGAGGAACGCAAGGGCGACATCATCGCACGAATGAGCGGCGATGTGGCAGAGGTGGAGAACTCTATCATGTCATCTCTTGACATGCTGTTCAAGAACCCTATCCTCATCATCGCATATTTCTCGACACTCCTCGTGATATCATGGCAACTCACATTGTTCACACTCGTGTTCGTGCCCATTATGGGATGGTTTATGGGTATGGTAGGAAGGAAGTTGAAGCAGAACTCGATAAAGGCGCAGAGCCTGTGGAGCGACACGATGAGCCAGGTGGAGGAAACACTCGGCGGACTGCGTATCATCAAGGCATTCTGTGCCGAGGAGAAGATGAACGACCGTTTCGGCCGCATCAACTCTGCCTATCGCAACGACATCATGAAGGTGAACACACGCCAGCAGATGGCTCATCCGATGAGCGAGTTCCTCGGTACGGTGATGATAGTGATAGTGTTGTGGTTTGGAGGAATCCTCGTACTTTCGGGCGACTCGATGCTATCCGGTCCTACCTTCATTTATTATCTCGTGATGCTCTACAGTATCATAAACCCACTGAAGGATTTCTCGAAGGCTGGATACAACATTCCCAAGGGTTTGGCATCCATGGAGCGTATCGACAAGATTCTGAATGCAAATAATGACATTGTGGAAACACCTTCACCGATGCATATTGCAAAGTTTGAACATCAGATAGAGTTCAAGAACGTGTCGTTCCGCTACGACAAGAAATGGATTCTCAAGAATATCAACCTCGTAATACCCAAAGGAAAGACTATCGCTCTCGTGGGACAAAGCGGAGGCGGAAAATCGACCCTTGTGGATCTTATCCCAAGATATTACGACGTGCAGGAGGGAGAAGTGCTTATCGACGGTATCAACGTGAAGGACTTGGGCATTCACGACCTGCGCCAACTTATCGGCAATGTCAACCAGGAGGCTATTCTCTTCAACGACTCATTCCGCAACAACATTGCATTCGGTGTGGATGGAGCCACCGACGAACAGATTGCCGAGGCTGCCAAGATAGCCAATGCCTACGACTTTATAATGCAGACAGAACAGCAGTTTGACACACCTGTGGGCGACAGGGGCAGCCGACTATCCGGAGGACAGAGACAACGCGTGAGCATAGCACGAGCCATCCTGAAGAATCCGCCTATACTCATCCTCGACGAGGCCACATCGGCTCTCGACACCGAGAGCGAGCGACTTGTGCAGGACGCACTGGAACGATTGATGAAGACACGCACCACTGTGGCTATTGCCCACCGACTGAGTACCATCAAGTGTGCCGACGAGATATATGTCATCCACGAGGGTGAAATCGTGGAGCGTGGCACACACGACGAACTGCTCGCCATCGACGGATATTACAAGAAACTCAACGACATGCAGTCGCTATAAGAAGGAGGCGGGCAGATTATTTGAGTTCGCCTGCCTCGTATTGCTTCTTCACCTTGACATACGTTTTGGTAGTGCCAAAACCGCTCTTGGTTGCAACCTCAGTCTGGGTAGCCTTGGGATGTTGCTCAAGATATTTGATGGCATATAATATGCGCAGGGTGTTGACATAACAGTAGAACGAACCGAATCGCTCGCGGAAAACCACTGAGAGATATGTGCGATTGGTGGAGAGTCGCTCGGATAGAACAGTCTTGTTAAACTTGGGATCGAGATAGAGTTCCTCGTCTTCAACGACATCACGTATTTGTCGCTCGATATTGTCCTTGACTGCTGTGGGAACGACATTGTTGCGTACAGAGACTGCCTTTGCCTCAATGGCATCCTTTTCAATGTCCTTCTCCATCGTCTCGCACACCTTACGCTGCGGATGGAGAATCAAGATGGTGATGCAAACACCTAATACAGTTATAAACAATAAATTGCAAGCATTGACTACATAACTATCTATAAGGAACACTGCCAATGATATGAGCCATGCCGCAAAAGGGATGAAAATCACTATTCGGGCAAAGCTAAGGGGGAAGTCGTCCTCATTGGAATATTCACCACGTACAAACTCCTTGATCTTGAGGTAAAGCCAATGGGTAGTAAACATCATCTTAGTAGCAAGCACAAATGATACTACCAATATAGTAATCTCCGACCACATCCCGTATGATTTGAGGCTATCCCCTCCTAAACATGCCAACACGAATAACTCGACAAATGCAGCTATAGGCAATATCAGTAGAAGCAGATAACGACGAATCCAAATACGGGTAGTACCGAAAAAGAAGGAACGGAACGCCACTGTGCCGAACACGGGTATATAGAACAGCATGTATGACTTGATATATAGCCATGTATCATAACTCTCCGGATGAAAAAGATATGGAATCAAGAGTGTTAGGCCAAGGAACGCAAAAGTGACAAACGTGCGCGAGGGATAGAAATACGACGGATTAAGATTATATGGCTTACACATATGGCACCATCTGAATATGGCACATATCACGGCATTGAGAATCAGTGTATAGCATGCTGTCTGACAAAATAGTATTTCATTCATATTAATCTAACTTTAATGATAGAAAAAAGCAAAGAGAAGAAGCAGGCGGATATTCGTCAAGCTTCTTCTCTTTTTGGATATAACTGTCGGGATGAGGCGACTCGAACGCCCGACCCCTACGTCCCGAACGTAGTGCGCTACCAACTGCGCTACATCCCGATTTCAGTTTGCGGGTGCAAAGTTACACTTTTTTTTTGTAATACGTGCAACTTTTTGCGAAAACTTTCATAAAATTCTATAAAGTCTCGGGCAATTGGTATAGCTTGATGCCATTGCTTCCCTTTATGAGGATATAATAACCCTTAGGCTGAACTGCGGCAATGGCTGCCTTCACCTCCTCGATGTCGGCAAACTTGCGCAGCGAGGTGGTGGTATTGCCAAAGGCTTCTCCCACAAGCCATGTGTTGTCAAGATGGGCCTCAGCGAGGAAGTCAACCACCTTCTGATGTTCCTCGGCACTCGACTCGCCCAATTCCCTCATGTCGCCAAGAATAGCCATCTTGGGACTCACCTGCATATCACGGAAATTGCGCAAGGCTGCCGCCATACTGGTGGGATTGGCATTATAGGCATCCACGATAAGATGATTGTGGGCAGTCTCGGTGAGTTGAGAACGGTTGTTGCTCGGTTCGTAGGAAGAAAGTGCATGACAGATGGCCTGCGGAGTGACACCGAAATGCAATCCTATGGTGGCTGCGGCAAGCATGTTGTAAATATTATAACTACCGATGAGATGTGTGGGGACATCATACCAACTGTCACCATCGGTCCAACGGAAATGGAGGAACGGGGCACATTCCACAACCTCGCCCCTCACGTTAAGTCCATCCTGCTCTCCCACCCCATATTTAATAAGGTGAAGGCCATCGGCTATACGCATGAGATGCTCATTGCCCGCATCAATAAACACCTTGGATGATGGATTGTTGCGCAGATAATCATATAATTCACCCTTGGTGCGGACAACTCCCTCGAATGAACCGAATCCTTGCAGATGGGCCTTACCCACATTGGTGATAATACCATAAGCAGGTTCAACAGTCTCCACCAAAGTCTTGATGTCGCCAGGATGACTTGCCCCCATCTCTACCACAGCTATATCATGCTCGGGGGAAAGGCGGAAGAGTGTCTTGGGCACTCCGACGTCGTTATTGAAGTTACCCTGAGTGAACAATACATTGTATTTCTCGCCAAGTACTGCCGCAACAAGTTCCTTGGTGGTAGTCTTACCATTGGTGCCGGTGATACCAATCACCGGAATGTCAAACTGGCGTCGATGATGACGGGCAAGAGCCTTGAATGTGGCAAGACAATCTTCAACAAGGATATATCTCTTGTCGGACGTGTCGGCATATTCTGCCTCGTCAACAACTGCATAGGCACAACCCTTGTCGAGGGCTGAGGCGGCAAACTTGTTTCCGTCGAATGACTCTCCCTTTAAGGCAAGGAAGATTGAGCCTTCGGGGCAATCACGACTGTCGGTTGTAATCACCGGATGTTGGCGATATATTTCATATAGTTCTTCAATTTCCATATCACATTATTTTATAATTGACGTGCAAAAGTACGGCATTTTTCGCACATAACGAAATAAATCGCTATTTTTTTTGCCTTTTATTTGTTTTTATGCTCAAAATAGATTATCTTTGCAGAAAATTGAAGGTTGAATAATGGAATATACAATAAATGTGAGTGGAAAACTCATGGATATGAGCAGCCCAAAGGTGATGGGTATATTGAATGTGACGCCCGACTCTCGCTTTTCGGGAAGCAGAAAGCAGACTGAACTGGAGATTGCCGAACGCTGCAACCAAATCATCGCAGAGGGTGGCGACATTATCGATGTGGGGGCATTCTCTACCCGTCCTGGTGCGCCCGAAGTGACTGAGGCAGAAGAGATGGAACGCTTGCGCTATGGTTTACAAATCTTGCGTCGCCAGCAGCCCGATGCCATAGTTTCGGTAGATACTTTCCGCCCAAATGTGGCTCGCATGGCAGTAGAGGAATATGGTGTGGCAATAGTGAACGACGTGTCGGAAGGCGGTATTACTGGTGTGGCTAACAAACCGTTGGGATGGAGCCAAGGCGATTATCCCGAGATATTCACCATGGTGGCGCAACTGCGTGTGCCCTACATCTTGATGTCGGTGAAACCAAACGTGGAAGAAATGCTTGTGGCCTTTGCGCGAGAGGTGCAGCAATTGCGCGACCTCGGTGTGAAAGACATCATTCTCGACCCCGGTTTTGGATTCGGAAAAACTCTTGATGACAACTATCGCCTGATGGCTGAGATGGACAAGTTGCAAGTGCTCGACCTGCCATTGCTCGTGGGTATTTCCCGCAAGTCGATGATATTCCGTCTCATTGGCGGCGACCCGACGACATCGCTCAACGGCACCACTGTTCTGCATACATTCTCGCTGATGAAGGGCGCAAACATCTTGCGTGTTCACGATGTGAAAGAAGCTGCGGAATGCGTGGCTATCTTTCAGAAATTAAAGAATTAAAAAATTAAAGAATTAAAGTTTAGGGGATGTTCTTCGAATTTGGAATAAAGGATATTATCGACATCGTCCTTGTGGCTCTGATGCTCTACTACATCTATCGCCTCATGAAGGAATCACGTTCGCTGAACGTGTTTATCGGAATAATGATGTTCGTCGTCCTGTGGCTGCTGGTGTCACAAATACTGGAAATGCGCCTTCTTGGCTCTATCATGGACAAGTTAGTGAGTGTGGGTGTCATCGGACTCATCATCCTCTTCCAGGAGGACATACGCAAGTTCCTATACAATATCGGTGCCCACCAGAGAATGAAACTCCTTCTAAGGTTTTTCCAACAGGAAAAGGAGGAGAACAACGGGGCAAGTAGGGAAACCATTGTGCCCATCGTACTTGCCTGCATGAACATGAGCAAGCGCAAGGTGGGTGCACTCATTGTGATAGAACGCACCACACCGCTTGACGATATCTCGGACACTGGCGACGCTATCGACGCCAATATCAATCAGAGACTTATTGAGAATATATTCTTCAAGAACTCCCCACTGCACGACGGTGCAATGATTATCTCACGCCAGCGCATCAAGTCGGCAGGATGTATTCTACCAGTTTCTCACAGTCTCGACATACCCAAGGAATTAGGATTGCGCCATCGCGCCGCCATGGGTATGTCGCAAGCCAGCGACGCCATAGTAATTGTTGTTTCGGAGGAAACAGGAGGAATCACCGTTGCCATCAAGGGGCAATTCCAACTGCGACTATCTGCCGAAAAACTCGAAAGCGTGCTGACGGAAGAACTAAAAAATAATTCCTAATCCCTAATCCCTAATTCCCAAAATACAAGTTCAGGGCGTGCCTTATCGAACGCAGACCAAACAACTCGGGATGCACATCCGTGGGTGAAATCCAGAAACATTCGGCGGCATCATCGGCGGCCTTAGGCTCTACTCCATCAGGCACCTTGCACTCATAGAACATATCAAGAGTAGGAATGTCAAGTCCTGAATACCTATATATATTAGGTACAGAGAAAAGATAGCGGCACTCTTGGATTTCAAGTCCTGTTTCTTCCTTTATCTCACGAATGATACCCTCCTCACCCGTTTCGTTGAAATCCACAAAACCACCGGGAAGGTCGAGCGTACCCTTTGCCGGTTCCTTGCCACGTCGGCACACAAGTAGTTCGCCTTTCTCATTTATTATAAATGCCGCAGTGGCGGAACTGGGATTCATGTAATACACGAATCCACAGTTATCGCACTTGCGGCTTTTCTCGTTGTTCTTATTGAAATGCTTGCTTCCGCACTTCGGGCAGAACTGAAAAATCTCATCAAAATTCATTTTTTCTCTATTTTATTCCCAGTTATCCGTACGGAAGGGCACGAGGGGCAGTCCACCTTGATTGCCGAAGTTGCCAATCTCGAAGTTCTTAAAGCAATAACGCACAGCCACCGGTTTCTTCACCTCGGGCGACGAAACAGCAATGCGCTCGTTGCGTGGGTCGTTGCCTGGAGCCCAGAACTTCACGGCTGTGGCCTTATGGAACACCCTGTCCTCTCCTGCCACCTCGAATCCCTGGATATCTTCCCAACGGTTATAGCCCTCAGCCAAATTGTCAAATGAGAGGAATGCCGTGCCATCCTGTATAATCATATCGCGATAGGTCATGTTTTCACATATGACTGTCTTATAGCCATATGTCTTGTTGAGCGCAAGGAATGCGAGACGCTCGCCCACCTGACGCTTCTGTGCCGGATGAATCTGCCCTTTCTCATAGGGGAAGACAAGGTCGTTGGTACATACCATACCACTATTGGGGATAACCTTGGTGGCATTATACTGCTGTTCGCGCAACTTTGCACCTGATGTACCCTCAACACCATCGCCATAGACATAAGGCGCTATCTGTACGAAATAGAAGGGGATGTCGCCTTCCTTAAAGTCGCGACGCCACTGCTCAACGAGCATCTTCAAGCGATCGGTATATTGTCCGGCTGGGTCGCCCACATTTGAGCATCCCTGGTAATAGAGGATTCCCTTCACGGTATAGTTGAGGATGGGATGGAATGTAGCATTACCCCAGAGAAGAGGATAGTGGAAATCCCACTGAAAGCGGTCCTTCATCGTTGTGGAATCAAGATTCTCCTTGGTGTATTTTGTGAGGTTGTCCTCGTCAATCCAACTCTCCACGCGCGAACCGCCCTTGTTTGCCTCAATAAGTCCTACTGGCACATTGAGCACCTTGCGCACAAGTTTTGCAAAGAAATATCCCGTTGCCGAGAATTCACCTACTGTCAGCGGCGAACTGATGCGCCACGATGTATCGGCATCATCAAGCGGTTGACGACTCATCTTGCTTGGTATCTTTGCCGAGCGCACGCCGTCGGCTGCATCGAGTACTTCAAGATTGTAGTTGACAACCGGACACTGACCGAAGCCCTTCAATGGCATTTCCATATTACTCTGTCCGGCACACACCCACACCTCACCGGAGAGGATATTGCTCACTGTCACTGGTTCACCATCATCGAATGTCACGGAAAGGGGAGTGAACGAAGCCTCAGGCGACTTTACGCTGACAATCCATTTTCCTTGTTTGTCGGTCTTAACCTCGTAAGTATCAGCCGACCATGATGTTGTCACCTTCACCTTTTTTCCGGGCTTGTCCCATCCCCAAAGGCGCACGTCGCTCTGTTGTTGTATCACCATGCCGTCACTTATGAGATGTGGCAGCTTTACCTTAGCACTACTGCCAAAAAACATTGAAGCAGCGGCTGCAAACATTAAAAATCGTTTATTCATATTATCTTCTTTGGTTTTTTGGGTGCAATATTACAAAAAAATCCTTATCTTTGCAAATGATTTGTCGAAAAAGACTAATAATTGAACAAAAAATAACATTATCATATAAAAAACAATGAGTAAATCAAGATTTCTTATGTCACTCATCATTGCAGCGACATCTATCCTAACTGCCTCGGCACAAAAGCCGAAAGTGTTTGACTTATGGCCAAACGGCTGCCCCACGGCAAGTGAAAACCCCAATGACACAGCCCGCGTATGGCTCTATCTGCCCAAGGCTGAGAAAGCCACCGGCCGGGCTGTCGTAATCTGCCCTGGCGGTGGATATTCACATCTCGCAATGAATCACGAGGGACACGAGTGGGCACCTTTCTTTAATAATATGGGAATTGCGGTGATGGTGCTGAAATACCGTATGCCCCACGGCTGTTGGCAAGTGCCTGTGGAAGACGCCGAGGAGGCTGTAAAGATGTTGCGCCGCAATGCATCGTCGTGGAAGATTAATCCCAACGACATTGGTATCATGGGGTCGTCGGCTGGCGGACATCTTGCATCTACCATAGCTACGAGATCGAGAGGCGAGGCAGCTCCCAACTTCCAAATCCTTTTCTATCCAGTAATCACGATGGATCCGAGTTTCACCCACAAGGGTTCGCACGACAACCTTCTCGGAAAGGACGTAAAAAAGAAGACCGAACGTGAGTTCAGTAGCGACCAACAAGTGACGAGAGTAACTCCGCGCGCCTTCATCACACTGAGTGATGACGACACCGTGGTATTGCCTGCCAACGGCACCAACTACTATTTCGAGTGCTACCGTCATGATGTGCCTGCCTCATTACATATCTATCCCTCAGGAGGACACGGCTGGGGCATCCGCAGCAGCTTTGCCTATCATGTCGAGATGATGCAGGAATTAAAGGCCTGGCTCCAGAGTTTCTGATTTTTTGTTGAACACAGAAAAACTACACGATAGGCAGTGATATGCCATTAATCTTCTGATATACATCGAGAGCATAGACATCAGTCATGCCGCTGATATAGTCGAGCACTGCCATGATGCGCGACTCAAGGTCGGCGGCATGAATATCATATTGACTGCTCACACGGCAGATGAGTTGTTGTGAGTAATAGCGGTCGGGATGAAGCACGGCCTCGGTCATTTGGTCCATCAGTGTCTCCATAATCTTATAACCCGCCAATTCCACGTCAAGCACTGGTTTGCTGCGATATATCTTTTCCATCGACACTTCTGTACAATGTTGGTAGGCATTCCTCTGTTGCTCACTTATATGCTGAATGAGCGACCCTTGGAATGAACCATTGAGTATGGCATCCTCATTCTCGATGAATGCCTTCACACATTCGTTTTCCAACTTTCCTATGGCACAGGCACGCATATATACAATCATCTCGTTTCTGTCGGTCATGCCCTCTTCAATGATTCTCTTGCGTATGCCGTTTTGTGTCTTTTCGTCGAAAAAGGCAAGTAGCAATTCCGCCGTTTCATCGAATGATAAAATCTTTAACTTGTGAGAGTCCTCAATATCCATTATCTCATAACAGATGTCATCGGCTGCCTCCACGAGATATACCAACGGATGACGGGCATATTTCAGAGGTTCACCTTCGGCAGAAAGCCGTAATAGTCCCATTTCATCGGCAATTCGCTTAAAAGACTCCTCTTCAGACGCAAAGAATCCAAACTTACCTTTCTTACCGGCGCACCAGGCTGCCCAAGGATATTTCACGATGGAGGCAAGCATTGAATAAGTCATTACAAAACCGCCTTTTCTGCGTCCCTTAAATTGATGGGTCAAGATGCGGAAGGCATTGGCATTTCCCTCGAAATGGGTAATATCGTCCCAAAAGCGTGGCGACACTCTATCGCGCAATGCCTGTCCCTTACCCTCGGTGAAGAATGTCTGTATCGCCTTCTCTCCTGAATGTCCAAAGGGAGGATTACCCATATCATGTGCAAGACATGCTGTGGATACTATCTGTCCAAGTTCCTCAAAAAGGGAATTGCGGAGTTCGGGATAGCGCTTGCGCAATAACTCTCTCGACACGTCGTTACCGAGCGACATTCCCACCGATGCCACCTCAAGACAATGAGTGAGTCGGTTATGCACAAACACACTGCCTGGGAGGGGGAACACCTGTGTCTTGTTCTGCATGCGTCGGAATGGAGCAGAGAAAATCAAGCGGTCGTAATCACGCTTGAATTCGGTGCGGTCGTCGTGGCGCTCGGGGTGATGATCCTCCTGTCCGAGTCGCTTATTGGTTATAAGTTGTTTCCAGTACATATTCAAAATTTTGTGCAAATTTACTCGTTTTTCTCCTAAAAACGTCAATATTATCATAAAAATAATGTAAAAAAGGCATATTTTGCGGAGAAAATACTGAAATCTCAATTTATTTTCCTATTTTTGCAGACAAATTAAGAAAAAAAGGATTTATAATGTTACAGATAAAGGTTATAAATAAGGGGCATCAGCAATTGCCTGCTTATGCCACACCACAAAGCGCCGGGATGGACTTGCGCGCCAATCTCGATGCGCCTGTAGTTATCCAACCGATGGAACGCCGACTCATCGGCACTGGTCTGCATATTGCCCTTCCCGTGGGCTACGAGGCTCAGATTCGCCCTCGCAGCGGTCTCGCCCTCAAACATGGAATCACTGTGCTCAACACTCCGGGAACAGTGGATGCCGACTATCGTGGCGAGATAATGGTGCTGCTCGTAAATCTCTCCAATGAAGACTTTACGGTGAATGACGGTGAGCGAATCGCCCAAATGGTGATAGCACGTCACGAGCAAGGCGAGTTTCTCGTTGTATCCGAACTCGACGAGACTGAGCGAGGCGAAGGAGGATATGGACATACGGGGGTGTCGTGATTCGTGGAATCACGAAATTAAAGAATTAAAAAATTAAAAAATTAAAAGTGGCTGCGCAAACGCCTGCCGATGTAGGGTCTTACCTCGTGTAAGACCGAAAACCTACAATCGAAGAAGGTGAAGCCATCCATCGAAGAAGTCAATTAGAAATTGAAACTCAAGATATACATATTGGGGATATTGATGTCCTCACAGATTATGGTGAACGCACAGGAGACAGACGACTCCCAGCGTTACGACCGCCTCTTCCTCGAAGCAATCATCGAGAGGGAGAAGGGCAATGATGCCGCTGCCTTCGAAATGCTGCGACACTGCCTCGACATAAAGCCCGAGGCCTCGGAGGCATATTACTATCTTGCCCACTACTATCTCAGGATGAAGGACAACGACAAGGCTCTTGCGGCATTTAAAAAGGCATCGCTGTTGGAACCTGACAATGTCAACTATCTGGAGACACTCGCTCAGATGTATCTGCAAAGCCAGGACCTGGAATCGGCCACCGAGACATTCGAGCGACTCTCAAAGGCTGAACCCGACCGCGAGGACGTATTGGGAATGCTCGTTCAACTTTACAGCAACGACAAGAACCAATATCCCAAGGCCATTGCCACGCTCGACCGCATGGAACAGCTCGACGGAATGAATGAGCGCATATCTTACGCCAAGGCGGAGTTCTATCAGAAGATGGGTAACGGCAAGGCAGCTATCGCCGAGATGAAAAAACTCGCCGACCAATACCCCAACGACCTCAACTATCGCAACGCATACGCCGACATGCTGCTCGTCAACAACAACGAGAAAAAGGCCATCGACATTTATCGCGGCATACTCAAGGAGGAACCGGCCAACAGCAAGGTGCTCTTCTCAATGCGCACTTATTTCTTGGGACAGGGCAACACAGTGGCTGCCGACTCGATGACGGTCAACATCCTCACCCGTAGCAATGCCAATACCGACGAGAAAATTTATCTTCTGCGACAGGAGGTGATGGATAATGAGAATGATGGCGGCGACTCGACAAAGGTCATCCAACTCTTTGAGCGTACTATAAATGCCAAGGGCTCCGATCCCAGTATCGGACTGCTCTATGCATCGTATATGGAACTGAAGAAAATGCCCAAGGCCGACATCAACCGTGTGCTTGAGGATGTATTGGAGAAGGCTCCCGACAATGCAGCGGCACGACTGCAACTGATCGCCGACGCATGGGAGAGAAAAGATTACGACCGAGTGGTTACACTATGCTCCGCGGCACGACAGTATAATCCCGACGAGATGGCATTCTATTACTATCAAGGAGTAGCACTCTCACAACAGGACAAAACCGACGAGGCTCTCGACACCTTCAAGAACGGAATCAGTGTCATCAACGAACAGAGCTCGCCCGACATAGTATCCGATTTCTATGCCATCATGGGCGACCTGCTACACGAGAAAGGCGATAAACAACAGGCATTCGCCGCCTACGACTCTTGTCTGCAATGGAAACCCGACAACCTCGGTTGCCTCAACAACTACGCATATTACATAAGCGAGTCGGGAGGCAATCTCAGTAAGGCCGAGGAGATGAGCTACAAGACCATCAAGGCCGAACCCAAAAACGCAACATTCCTCGACACTTACGCCTGGATACTGTTCCGACAGGAAAGATATGCCGAGGCAAAGATATACATCGACCAGACCCTGCAGTGCGACTCCGACTCCTCGGCTGTAATAGTGGAGCATGCCGGAGACATCTATGCCAAGTGCGGAGACATCGACAAGGCAGTGGAACTGTGGACGGAGGCACTAAAGAAATCTCCCGACAACCAACTCCTGGCACGCAAGGCACGCCAGAGAAAATATATAAGAGACAACAAAAATTAGGAATTCAACATAAAAAACAAAAACAAAATGAAAACCATCAGTTTATTAAAGGTCGCACTCATTGCGTTACCATTGGCCTTTTTGGCCTCGTGCAAATCAACAAAGACCGTAGCTGAAGCTCCTGTAGCTCCACGTAGTATGGAATTGCAGGAAACACTCAACAAGGTGCTTGAAAACAAGCAAACTGCAAAATTCATCACCTCAAAGGTGAAATTTCAAGTGCAGGTGGGTTCTCAGGACATGACTCTCACCGGCAATCTTAAGATGAAACGCAACGACGTCATCCGACTCCAACTCATGGCATTCGGATTCGTCGAGGCTGCACGCCTTGAGTTCACCCGCGACTATGTGCTCATCATGGACCGCATCAACAAGCAGTATCTGAAAGCCCAATATGAGCAACTCGACTTCCTCCGTCAGAGCGGTATCAACTTCTATACCCTCCAGGCTCTTTTCTGGAACGAACTGTTCCAACCTGGAGAAAAGGAGATAACACCCGAGCTCATGAACAAGTTCCAGACATCCGAGGAAGCTGGCGACGTCATCATCTCGATGGAGAAGGAGAAACTGTCATACAGATGGTTGGCTGAGAATGTGGGCGGTATGATTCATATGGCCAATATCGCATATAACGACAAGTATCGCGGTAAGAGCCAACTCAACTGGGACTACACCGAATACAAGGAACTCGCTAACAAGAAATTCCCCACACGCAATGCCGTCGTGTTCTCTACTCCCAAGTCGGAAGTAAAGATAAACATGACTCTTAACTACATCGGTAACGAAGAGGACTGGGAAACACGCACTGCCGTGTCGGCAAAATATAAGGAGGTGACTGTGGATGAAATTCTTCGCCGCTTTATGGCCCTCTAATGATTTGTAAATGAAAAGATTACAACTGTTAATTATTATACTTTTCGCCTTCGCGCTGACTTCCTCCGCACAAACGAGGAAGCCAGCGCGCAAGAAGGCGTCAACCTCAACAACTGCCAAAAAGAAAAGGCAGACATCAACAAAGAAGAAAACAAAGACAAACACCGCCGATTATGAGACTGCCTCGATAAAGGGTCTCAAAAACGAGCGGGCACAAATCAAAAAACAAATTGCCGCCCACCAGCAGAAACTGCGGAAAAACGAGCGCGACGTTAAGGAGAGGTTGAAAAACCTTATGGTGATCAACTCCGAGATTGCCGACAAACGCCGCACCATCGACACTATCCGTCGCGACATCACACATCTCGACGGCAATATAACCAAACTCAATAGTCAGCTTGACGTTTTAGGAAAGGAACTCAACGACCGAAAACAGAAATATGTCAAGTCGATGAGGTATATGCATCGCAACCGCTCTATCCAAAGCCAACTGATGTTCATCTTCTCGGCAAAGAATTTCTCGCAGATGTACCGCCGTATGCGATTCATGCGGGAATATGCGTCGTATCAGCGCGCACAGGGCGAGGAGGTGAAGACCAAGCAGGCCGAAGTGACAGAGAAACACCAGCAGCTCACTGCCACCAAGAAGCAGAAGAGCAACCTATTATATAAAGGTGAACAAGAGCGACGCTCACTCGAAGGCAAGCAGGTGGAGCAGCAGAATGTGGTGAACACACTGCAGAAACAGCAGAAAACCATACAAGGCATCATCGCCGAACAACAAAAGCGCGATGCAGCCATCAATGCCCAGATCGACCGCCTCGTGGCCATCGAGGTGGAGAAAGCCCGCCAAAGGGCTATAGCCGAGGCTAAGCGCAAGGCTGCCGAGGAAGCAAAGCGCGCCGAGGCAGAGCGCAAACGCAAGGCTGAGGAATTAGCCCGCAAGCAGGCCGAACTCGCCCGCAAGCAGAGGGAAGCCGAGGCTGCCAAGCGCAAGGCTGAGGAGCAACGCAACGAAGAAGACCGCAAGGCTATTGCCGAGGCAAAGAAACTGGAGCGCGAGGTGGAGGATGCAAAAAAAGAACAGGCAAAACCGCTCATATATAACCTCGACTCCGAAGACCGCCGCATCAGTGGCAGCTTTGAGAGCAACCGCGGCCGTCTGCCCATGCCTATCACAGGTGGCTACCGCATAGTCAGCCATTTCGGACAATACAACGTCGAGGGTCTCAAGAATGTGCGCCTCGACAACAAGGGCATCAACATCCTTGGTTCTGCCGGAGCCAAGGCCCGCAGCATCTTCGACGGTGAGGTGAGTGCCGTGTTCAGCATGGGTGGAGTCACTGGAGTGATGGTGCGCCACGGCAGCTACATCTCCGTCTATTGCAACCTCTCGTCAGTCAGCGTTCATCGTGGTCAGAAGGTGAGTGCCCGACAGGTGTTAGGTACTGTGGGACAGGACAACATCCTCCAGTTCCAGTTGCGCAAGGAGAGGGCAAAGCTCAATCCTGAGTCATGGCTTGGCAGATAAAAAATAAAAACTAATGCTTGGCATACCACTGCCCGAAGTCCTTATAGCCTTCGGGCAGCACATGCCCTTTCAAATCAGGAAACCACCGCTTCAAATCCTCGAAGAGCTTCATACCCGGTTCGTCGTTGTCGGGATACATGTGGAGCGACACACCCTTGGGCAGTCCGTCCCTCAACAAAGCGATGTCTGCCTTTGTGAGCGATGTAGCCGAAGGAATAGCCACCGCCTTATGTCCTGCCGACAGCATAGCCCAGCAATCCGACGGGCCCTCGGTAATCCACAGTTCATCCCCCTGCTTCAATCTCTTGATCACCGGTTTGTTATACATCCCCACATGCGAGCCGCGGGGAAAGCGGAAGCGGGGCTTATCTTCCTTTCCCATATATCTCCCCTGCACACTCAGCAGCCTCCCCCCCACATCCCGATAAGGAATCAGCAGCGATGGCGCATCATAGAACGCCTTCCCCCATCTCCAGCAAGGCATAGGTTCAGATATGCTCGTCAGTCCGCACCACCTCACCACCCTCGGGTCAATCTTCCTCTCGTCATACAGAAAATGCGCCGCCTCCTCATTAATAACCGGCTGCCCCACAAGCGTTTCGAGGTATTCCAAATCCAGTTCCCCCTTTGCGGATGCCTCTGGGAGCGCAGGCGTCTCGCCTGCGGCCGTTGCGTCAGCTCCCTTCGCCCCAGCCATTGCGTCAGTCCTCGTGCACGGCGCGTCAGCGTCGTGTGTACAATGCCCGCCCTCCTTATCTATCCATTCCACCGCCTCCTTGAATCCGATATTTTTATATCTCATCACCAAGTCGATCACATCCCCACTCACCCCGCAAGCAAAGCATTTAAACCTATTTCCCTTGAATCTCAAGCTCGGGTGCCTGTCGTCATGGAATGGGCAGAGCGCCTTATGGCGCCCCACCTCTATTCCCAACTTCTTGGCCACATCCTCTATCGGCGTAGCCCTGATATCATCTAATTCCTCGTTACTAATTCCTCATTCCTAATTCCTAATTAAAAATGAATTTGCCCAATTTGCTTTTGCCCATTTTGCCCAATTTGCCCAATGACATTGGATTATCCTCTATAAGGCTGTAACACCGCTGATGGTGGTATCGAAGTATATGAAAAAAAAAGCGGAGTCATAGCGGACTCATAGCGGACTCACATAGGATTTAGGCACGGATTGACACGGCTTTTTTTCAAAAAAGACACGGAAGGCTGCGCATGAGAATGGGCTTAATTAGCTAAAGGCTATACTAAAGTATAGACACGGCTCGTAGTATTGCGGATATCCCCGCCGCTGTAGGGTCTTACCTTGTGTAAGACCGAAACACCCAAGAAGGTTGTTTT
>OBLI01000487.1_pt1 | contig 41958 bp, 38 predicted proteins | sample 1519701 | NCBI WGS metagenome assembly OBLI01 (sample SAMEA3663005, study PRJEB22513) | pig gut metagenome | biome: pig gut; feature: pig-associated habitat; material: faeces | place: France | collected 2012
GTGGGCGTTGAGGGATTCGAACCCCCGACCCTCTGCTTGTAAGGCAGATGCTCTGAACCAGCTGAGCTAAACGCCCTTCAAAACTTCTCTTGTTGCTTTGTTTCTCAAAAGCGCTGCAAAGATACGGCTTTTTCTGATACCTCCAAATGTTTTGCCCGTATTTTTGCGAAAAATTTCTTTCGAGATGCTTTCGAGATGCCTTCGAGGTGATCAAGCACTGTTATTCCTTTCTGCGTTTTTCGGATGTGCATGTGTGCGATAACGCATTTATGCGGGGTTGGTTGCATGTGGAGGCGAATTTGCTAAAAAAAAAGAGGCCAAAGACGTTGTTTTCAGTGAAAAAGATTATCTTTGCGTCTCTATATTTAACAGTGTGTATGGATTTATCGACATTGACAGCTATATCCCCCGTTGACGGGCGATATAGGAGCAAGGCTGACAACCTGGCCGCATATTTCTCCGAGTATGCGCTTATTCGCTATCGTGTGCGTGTGGAGGTGGAGTATTTTATTGCCCTTGCTGCGTTTCTTCCGCAGCTAAAAGAGCTGGATACACCGGAGGTGAAGGCTGGTCTTCGCCAGTTGTATACGCAGTTCAGCGAGGCTGATGCGCTTCGGGTGAAAGAGATTGAGAAGGTGACGAATCACGACGTAAAAGCCGTGGAGTATTTTATCAAGGAGAAGACAGACCATTTCTTGGCTGAGAAATACCATGAGTTTATTCATTTCGGACTGACCTCGCAAGATATTAACAACACTTCTGTGCCTCTCTCGGTAAAAGAGGCTTTAGAGGAGGTTTATTACCCCGGTTTGGAAGAGGTGATCAGCACGTTGCGTGGCTATGCGGAGGAGTGGATGGCCATTCCAATGTTGGCGCGTACGCATGGGCAACCTGCTTCCCCTACCCGTTTGGGCAAGGAGGTGATGGTGTATGTCTATCGTTTGGAGCAGCAACTGGCGCTATTGAAGGCTACACCGATCAGCGCGAAGTTTGGTGGCGCGACGGGTAATTTCAATGCGCACCATGTGGCATATCCTGATTATGATTGGCGTGCATTTGGTAATAGTTTTGTGGGTGAGGTGTTAGGCTTGCAACGTGAGCAATGGACGACCCAAATCTCTAACTATGATAACTTAGCCGCCCTGTTTGATGGATTGAAGCGTATCAATACGATATTGATTGACCTTAACCGCGACTTCTGGCAGTATATCTCGATGGAGTATTTCAAACAGAAGATCAAGGCGGGTGAGATTGGCTCATCGGCGATGCCGCACAAGGTGAATCCGATTGACTTCGAGAATGCGGAGGGCAACTTAGGCATGGCTAATGCGATCTTGGGACATTTGGCGACGAAGTTGCCGATCTCTCGCTTGCAACGCGACTTGACCGACTCTACGGTGTTGCGCAACGTAGGTGTGCCTTTGGCGCATATTGAGATCGCGTTCAAGAGTTTGCTGAAGGGCTTGGGTAAGCTGTTGCTTAACGAGGCTGCTTTGAGCCGTGATTTGGATCATTGCTGGCCTGTCGTAGCTGAGGGTATCCAAACCATCTTGCGTCGCGAGGGTTATCCGAAACCTTATGAGGCATTGAAGGCTTTGACACGCACGAATGAGGCGGTTACAGAGGAGTCGATTCATGCCTTTATTGATACATTGGCAGTCAGTGATGCGGTGAAGGCGGAGTTGCGTGCGATTACGCCGCATAACTATACGGGTATTTGAACAAAACGGATTATACATATATTATATAATAACAGAGATTATGAATCGGTGACCGTGAGGTTGCCAAGTTTTTAATTATTGAAATTTGAGAGAAAAACATGAGCACTGAAGAAAGAGATGAGATGCAGCCGCGTCCGAGAAAGACGATGCACAACGATCAGGAAGGTGAGAGAAGACCTTACAATCAGGATTATAACAAACCTGAGGGAGGCTATGAGCGCAGACCCTATCGCTCTTATGGAGAAACTAACCGTCCCGCTTATGGGGATCGTCAAGGCCGCCCAGGTGGCTATGATAATGGCGGGTATGGAAATCGTCAGGGTGGTTATAACCGTCAAGGGGGCTATGGTCGTCCCTCTTATAACAACCCCCGTCAAGGTTATGCGCCTTATGAGGGCAACGGAAAAGCCTACTCTGCCTCTCCGAATGGGGATGGTGCACAAGCCGGTGCCGTTCGAAAGAGACGTGCACGGGTGGGTGAGACACGTGTAGATTACGGTGAACCACGCCCGTCGCAAAATTATTCTGCTCCCCGTCGTCAATATGACAATGGCGGTGGCTATGGTGACAGCCGTCAGGGAGGTTATGGCGATAGCCGTCAAGGAGGTTACAGCAATAACCGCCAGGGAGGTTATGGCAATAGCCGTCAGGGTGGTTACGGCAATGGTCGCCAAGGTGGTTATGGCAGCAACCGTCAGGGAGGTTATGGCAACAACCGTCAGGGAGGTTATGGCAATCAGGGAGGCATGCAGCGTCGTCCGAGCAATAACCGTCCGCAGCAACCGAAGCGTCCGCAACGTCCCAAACAGATTAAGTATCAGGAGGTATTGGCTGATCCGATGGAGCCGATCCGCTTGAATAAGTTCTTGTCTAACGCAGGCGTTTGCTCTCGTCGTGAGGCAGATGAGTACATCCAGAAGGGGGTTGTGACAGTGAACGGAGAGGTTGTAACGGAGTTGGGTACGAAGATTACTCGTCAGGATCAGGTGATGTTTGGCGGTAAGGAGGTTAAGATCGAGAGTAAGGTGTATATCTTGCTGAACAAGCCGAAGAACTGTGTGACTACATCTGATGATCCTCAAGAGCGTTTAACTGTTATGGACTTGGTGAAGAATGCTTGCACGGAGCGAATCTACCCGGTAGGTCGTTTGGACCGCAACACGACAGGTGTATTGCTGTTGACGAACGATGGTGACTTGGCTTCGAAATTGACGCATCCTTCGTTCAAGAAGAAGAAAATTTACCACGTTTGGTTGGATAAGAATGTAGCGATAGAGGATATGGAGAAGATCGCCAACGGTTTAGAACTGGAGGATGGCGAGGTGCATGCCGACGCAATCAGCTATGCGAGCGAGGATGATAAGTCGCAGGTAGGCATTGAGATTCACTCAGGTCGCAACCGTATCGTGCGTCGTATTTTTGAGTCATTGGGTTATCATGTCGTTAAGTTGGATCGCGTCTATTTCGCAGGTTTGACCAAGAAGAATCTGGGTCGTGGCAAATGGCGTTATCTGAACGAAAAAGAGGTGAATGCACTGCGTATGGGTGCTTTCGAATAACAAATTATATTGCTTAGATGGAAACAATTAAGAGAACAAAGATTGTTGATTTGTTGAAGAGTGAGGCCTTTGGCACTACTGTCAACGTGAAGGGCTGGGTTCGTACCCGCCGTGGTAGCAAACAGGTAAACTTCATTGCGTTGAACGATGGATCAACCATCAATAATGTTCAGATTGTTGTGGACGTGGAAAAGCTGGGCGAGGAGTTCTTGAAGCCGATCACGACAGGTGCGAGCTTGAGCGTGAACGGCATCTTGACCGCCTCTCAGGGCAAGGGACAGCGTGTGGAGATCCAGGCTACGGAGATTGAGATCTACGGCACGGCTGATCCCGCTGTCTATCCTTTGCAGAAGAAGGGCCACACCATGGAGTTCTTGCGTGAGATCGCCCATTTGCGTCCGCGTACGAACACGTTTGGTGCGGTATTCCGTATCCGCCACAACATGGCTTATGCGATCCATAAGTTCTTCCATGATAAGGGGTTCTTCTATTTCCATACCCCGATCATCACCGCTTCTGATTGCGAGGGAGCAGGCCAGATGTTCCAGGTGACGACGAAGAATCTCTATAACCTGAAGAAGGATGAGAATGGGTCAATCATGTATGATGATGATTTCTTTGGCAAACAGACCAGCTTGACGGTTTCTGGTCAGTTGGAGGGTGAGTTGGCGGCTACGGCTTTGGGACAGATCTATACGTTTGGCCCAACGTTCCGTGCGGAAAATTCCAACACACCGCGCCACTTGGCTGAGTTCTGGATGATTGAGCCGGAGGTCGCTTTCAACGACATCACAGATAACATGGAGTTGGCTGAGGAGTTCATCAAATTCTGTGTACAATGGGCTTTGGACAACTGCCGTGAGGATGTGCAATTCCTCAATGATATGTTCGATAAGGAGTTGATTGCCCGTTTAGAGGGTGTTTTGAAGGATCGTTTCGTGCGCCTGCCTTATACTGAAGGTATCAAGATCTTGGAGGAGGCGGTAGCTAAGGGCCATCAATTTGAGTTCCCGGTTTATTGGGGTGTCGATTTGGCTTCTGAGCATGAGCGCTACTTGGTAGAGGAGCACTTCAAGCGTCCGGTGATCTTGACGGATTATCCGAAGGAGATCAAGGCTTTCTATATGAAGCAGAACGAGGATGGCAAGACGGTGCGTGCGATGGACGTTCTCTTCCCGAAGATTGGCGAGATCATCGGTGGATCAGAGCGTGAGGCAGACTACGACAAGTTGCTCAACCGCATCAACGAGTTGCATATCCCGATGAAGGATATGTGGTGGTACTTGGATACCCGCCGTTTCGGTACGGTTCCTCACTCTGGTTTCGGCTTAGGTTTCGAGCGTCTGTTGCTGTTCGTGACGGGTATGGCGAACATCCGCGATGTGATTCCCTTCCCGCGTACACCGAAGAACGCAGAGTTCTAATCATAAAAAAAGAGAATCCGCTAAGCGGGTTCTCTTTTTTTTATCTGATTAATAATCATCCTCTTCCTCTAAATCAATGGGGATTTGTCGCTTAAAGGCCTCCTTGAAGGAGATGAGCGACTCGGTGCGCGCCAACCCTAAGGGCTGCAATTTATTGTGGATAATGCTCAAAAGGTGTTGGTTATTCTTGGCATAAATCTTGATGAATAGGTCATACTGTCCCGTTGTGTAGTGACATTCCACCACTTCTGGTATTTGCTTTAATGCCTCTGTTACTGTCGGGAACTGTCCCGGTGATTTCAAGAAAAGCCCCATGTAAGCACACGTTTCATAACCGACCTTTGTGTTGTCGATAATGAACTCTGACCCCTTAATTACCCCCAATGCGGTAAGTTTCTGAATGCGCTGGTGAATGGCCGCACCTGATACGTTGCATTCTCGGGCTACCTCTAAAAATGGGATACGTGCGTTCCCCACGATCATCTTCAGTATCTTACCATCTAATTCATCTAATTGATGATGTCCCATATATTTTGTATGTTTGTATCTGTTATAATTTGTCTCTTTCAATTTGTGGGCAAATATACAGATAATCTAATAATCGTCCTGCTATAGCAGACTGATATTTTTATTTTGTAATGAATTAGGTCTAATTTTTAACTAAGAAAAAAGTATGCATACAGAAACGCTAATAAATAGTAAGCAGGTATTTGTGGCTGACGATCCGATTTTGGATCAAGTGGAACAAACGTATAACGAGGCCTTTCCGGAGGCCGAACGACGGGATTTTGCATTGGTGCGGCAATTGATCGCAGAGGAGCCGGCTTTTCAGCTTCGTGTCTTCTATCGCGATGATGTTTATGTGGGTTTCCTTTCTAATTGGCAGTTTGACGGCTTTCGTTATGTAGAGCATTTTGCGATTGATCCTGCCGCACGCAATGGCGGTATTGGTGGATTGGTATTACGCCTTTTCTTAGCGTTGCAGGAAGATGCCGTGGTGTTGGAGGTGGAATTGCCGGAGGATGACTTGACCCGCAGGCGGGTGGGCTTCTATGAGCGACATGGTTTTCGTCTCGATTCGCAACGCTATATCCAGCCTCCCTATCGGGTGGGTGGCCCTTCATTGGAGTTGCGCTTGATGAGTTATGGCCCCTTGGAGCTCTCGCAACGGTTTGCAGAGGTGCGTGATGCGCTCTATGAGAAGGTCTATGGGGTGAAATCGCTTTAGATGCGGTTGGTGTGGTGTGCCTGCATCCATTGCAGGCATTGCCTTTCATCGAAGCCTCTCTCTTGGGCGTAGGCTACGGTCAAGGTGGTCAACATCCGATCGGTCAGCGGTAGCCTCTCAAAGTTGCGACACCCCTCTTTCCAACTAATCTGCTTGAAGCGGATGCGATTCAAGTCAATGATCTCTACCTGTACCTCCTCTTCCGTGAGGGCGAACAGGATATTCCCTCGGGAATAGTCTTTATGCAACAGCCCCTGTTCATGCAATTGGGCGGTGGTGCGGGCGATGGTTTGCAAGATGGCCTCCTCCTCGGCGAAGGGTCGTTGAATGAGGTCGGCAAAGGTATAGGGACAGCGAGAACGACGGCTGACGTAATAGCTGCGGTGGAATAACAGGCCTTTGCGCTCGGTATAGTAGCCGATGGGTTGTGGCGTGCCGATGCCCAATTGCTGCAAACGCTCCGCATACTCAAACGAACGTTGCGCCTTGGAGGAGCGAAAGAGGCCATAGGCAATCCGATTGACGAAGTTGGGAATCTGGAAGGATTTCACCACCAACTCGACATCTTGATAACGCATCAAGCGTAACTCGTTTCTTCCTTTATACAACAGTTCTCCCTCTTGATGTGCGAAGGCTTCGGGAAGTCGTTCGATAAATGGAAGGAATGCTTGGTAGTTGGCTCCCGCATGGATATGTGTCTGGCAAAGCGAATTCATAACGGCATCTGCTTAGATTTTATCCAGCCCTTTGGTGAATTTCAACCAGTAATATTTCCAGGGATTGGTATATTTCAACAACTTCCAGGGACGGCTGCTATGCGGCCGATGACACACCGTCAGATTGGTGAAGAGGTAGTTGGTGAATCCTAACTCTGTAGAACGGTGTGAAATGGTTACATCATGCCAGTTCTTTTTCGGGTCAAGTTGATGGAAGTCGAACGCTTTCAAGAAGTCGAGTGTCAGCAGGGAGCAACAGAAACTGAGGTGTTTCTTCTCCGCAATGACCCGATTTTCCTTCCCTTTGGCATAGAGATAGGGATAGTTGATCTGTTCCTGTTCATCGACTGTTACGGCTGCGGCAATGCCACAATTCGGTTGTTGCTGTGCACCTTCAAAGAGTGCTTGCAGAGTATGTGGTTTTACGACGACATCTGATTCCACAATGACTAAAGCTGCTTCTGCTGTTATGGCTCGTTGTTGGGCCGTTTGCAGCACTAACAGATAGTTGGGTGAGGGATGATCAGTCAGCTCAGATAGGTTTACTAACTCAAATCCCATGCGAGCTGCTGCCTCTGCTAATCGTGCACTATTCTCAGGTGTACTGAAATCATTGTATACGGTATACTGCATAGGCACTTGAGCGCTTGACGCTAATACAGACTCAATTGTTTGCAATGTTAAGTCAATGGAATCTTTGACAGGTGTGATGATATGGAGTAGTCTCATGTTGTCTCTCTTTGTTTTTAAAAATAGCGAATGTAGGATAGGGAGAGGGCCCGGTAGAGGTCGTCTTTCATTCCCTGTTTGAACTGGAATGCCAATGCGTTCTTCTTCAGTTCATACTCCAAGCGAAAGCGTACAGCCATGGGGCGATCGCCTTCTTTCTCATAGCCTTGTATGCCTTGGTAGAGGCCTGAAAGCGTGAAATTACGCCATTGGCCGGTCAGTCCTAAGCCGTAACAAAAGGCATCGTTTTGCCGATGGATCATATCATTCGTCATCCAGCAATAGAAGCCCACCAGTCCTTGCACCCGTACAGAGGCTTCTGGATTGCGCCAAAGATTACGGCCGATATTCGCATCAAACCAATAGGTCACAGCATCTGTAAAGCGGGCATCGCATACCCGTCCGCCGCTGGCTGTCTTGAGGTTGGCACTTACGGTGATGTCTGCCCATCGCTCGCTTCGCAGTACTTGGTAGTGGCAGTTGACGATCACATCTCCATAACAAGGAATGGGTGATTTTACCTCTACGGCGCTGCGTTCATCTCGCACTGCCTCGCTGGTTTTATAGAATTCACGGATGACACCTTGGATCTTCACACTGGCTTTGCCTTTAGCGATAGGAACATAAAGACTTGCGTAGATATCTTTGGTGTCGTCGCCTGTCATGTGGTGAAAATCGCCTCTTACTTCTACGGCCCATCGGGCAGGAAGATTGCCTCCAAACATCTCTGGGGTAGGAAAGGCGTTGGGCCCAAAATAACGGGGAGCATAAATCAGTCCCTCCATCTTGTCGCGCCAACTATCCTCTGCCTGAGCACTGAAGGTGAGGCAACTACAAAACAGGCCTAACAGCCAACCGGCTATGTGCGCTTTCCACTGCCGATATGGGCGGTGGCTTGGCTGGTTATTCATAGGCGACTGCATCATAAATCTTGATCTGTTTATAGAGTTTGAGTCGTTTCTTTCCATTGCGCACATCGGCTAACAACTGGTCAAGTGCCGTGGCGAGATCATCTTTCTGCATCACCAATTGTGCCTCCATCTTGTGTAAACTCTCTTGTTGCTTCTCATCATCTGTCTTTAATAGAGCTTTGCGGATGTGATAGATGCGTAGGCAAAGGGTGGATAGGCGGTCGAGTGCCCAACCTGGAGTTTCTGTATTGAGTGGAGCATTTTCGGATACTTTTGTAGTGCGATACATCTCAGCGATGATGCTGTCGATTAGCTCTACCATGTCCTCTCGGTCGGTGTTGAGCTTCTTGATGCGTCGCCAAAGACGGACGATCTCTTCCGGAGTGACCTCTTTCCTGCGAATCAAGCTCTCTAAGTGCCATTGTACACCATCAATCCAATTCTTCATATAGAGATAAAACTCAACACTATTGACGGGGTAGGGGTTTCGTGCGGGCGCATCCACGCTGTCTGTCACGTGATAGGCCCGGGTAGCTTGTTCAAAAATCCGGAAACATTTTTCGCTGAAATTCATAATTCCACGTTATTTTGTTCTACGTTTTCTTTGCGAGGACAAAATTAGTGTAAAAATCCGATAACCCAACCCTTTGGGCATCGGCATCGACATAAAAAAAGAGTCCGTCCTTTTACGGACGAACTCTTTTCTGTATAAAGGAAACTCTGATTTATTTTCCTGTAGCCTCTGTAGCTGCTCGCTTGTTGATTTTCTTCTTCTGCAACTCGTAAGCGATCGGCGTAGCAACGAACAACGTAGAGTAGGTACCCACGATGATACCCAACAAGATTGCGAACGTAAAGCTACGGATTGTAGCACCACCGAGGATGAAGATACACAACACAACGACCAAGGTCGTTAATGAGGTATTCAACGTACGACACAACGTTGAGTTCAAGGCCTCATTGATTACCTGATAACGATCACGCTTCGGATAGAGGGCAATCGTCTCGCGGATACGGTCGAAGACTACCACTGTATCGTTGATAGAGTAACCGATGATCGTCAAGATAGCGGCGATAAAGGTCTGATCCACCTCCATAGAGAAGGGAAGGATTTTCCACAACAGCGTGTAGAAGGAGATAATACACAAAGTTGTCGTGGCAACAGAAGCGAAAGCTCCGATAGAGAAAGAGATGTCGCTGAATCGCAGTAAGATATAGGCTGCCATACAGATCATTGCGAAGATGACAGCTAAGATAGCCGCATTCTTAATATCATCTGCCATACTCGGGCCTACCTTCTGAGAGCTTTGGATGTAGCTGTCAGTAAACTGGCTAACAGTTGTACCATCAGGCAACAAACTCTTGACACCTTCATATAATTTTTGCTCAATCTCTTGATCAACGGAAGGATCGTTGCTGTCAATCTTATAGTTGGTAGATACACGTACCTGGTCAGCTGTACCAATCTGGATGACACTAACCTTACCCTCTAATTGCTCAGTCAGCATCTCACGAACAGCCTCTGTCTGTACCTCGTTATCAAAGCGGATTACATAGTTTCGACCACCGGTGAAGTCGATACCGTTGTTCAAACCGATGGTTGACATAGAGATCGCTCCTAATAGAATGATAGCAGCCGGAATCAGATAACCCTTCTTACGGGCACCCAAGAAGTTGACTGATGGGTTTTGCAGTAAATCCTTCGTGATCGAAGTTGTAAAGGTTACGTTGTTCAGTTTCTCCTTCGCTAACAATGCCTCATAAACGATACGGGTCAAGAAGACTGCGGTCAGGAAGTTAGCACCCAAACCAATAATCATCGTTGTGGCGAAACCACGGATAGGACCTGTACCGAAGTAGAACAACACGATACCAGTAATGATAGAGGTCAAGTTGGAGTCGAAGATCGCAGAGAAGGCGTTGCCATAACCATCAGCGATCGCTTTGCCTAATGATTTACCAGCACGCAACTCCTCTTTTGTACGTTCGTAGATCAACACGTTCGCATCGACTGCCATACCCAACGTCAAGACCATACCGGCGATACCCGGCAATGTCAAGACTGCCTGGAAGGAGGCCAAGACACCCATCGTAAAGAAGATGTTCAATACCAAAGCGCCATCGGCTACCAAACCCGGAACAAGGCCGTAGAAGAGGCACATATAGATCATCAACAGTACCAAAGCGATCACGAAGGAGATGACACCGGCGTTGATCGCCTCTTGACCCAATGACGGACCAACCACGTCCTCCTGAACGATATGCACCGAAGCGGCCATCTTACCAGACTTTAACACGTTCGCCAAGTCCTTTGCCTCCTCAGGCGTGAAGTTACCTGTGATCTGTGAACGACCACCAGTGATTTCGTCGTTTACACGCGGTGCGGAGTAAACCATTTCATCCAATACGATGGCAATCTGGTTGCCGATATTCTCTTTCGTCAAACGTGCCCATGCTTTTGCGCCCTCGGCGTTCATCACCATGTTTACCATCTGCTCTGAACGACCAGCCTGCTGTACGAAGTCGGCATTCGCATCTGTTACGACGTCACCACCCAAGGCAGGGCTACCATCGCGGTTACTCATCTTCAACGCATACAACTCGAAGTATTGCTCCTTCTCGTCAATGGCTTTTACACCCCATTTCAAAGAGAGATTACGGGGTAACAGCTCTTTCACCTGCTTCATGTTGAGGTACTCGCTGATCTTATCCATGTCTTTCGCCATAGCAACACCAACCGTAGCGCCCGGTGACAATTGGCCATTGTACTGGCTGATCTGCAAAAGGGCGAACAACGGATGTTGTTTAGCGAACTCCTCCATGCTTTGTGCGGCGGCAGCATTCTCATTGTTCTCTTGGTTCAACTCTGCCAACAGCGAATCCGCATTGCTGGTGCTGTCAGTGGCAGCAGACTGTGCTTCAGTGGTGGGAGCTTCCTCGGTAGCAGAAGCCTCTTCTGCTTGCGCATCCTTATTTAAAAGAGCGGCCAACGCATTGTCGGCTGCGATTAACTGTTGATAAATCTCCGGTAATTTGTAAGTTTCCCAAAATTCCAAGTTGGCGCTACCCTGTAACAATTTACGCACACGTTCCGGCTCCTTAACACCGGGCAACTCAACCAAGATACGACCTGCTGTCTCCAAACGCTGGATATTGGGAGAAACCACACCAAAACGGTCGATACGTGTACGCAATACGTTGAAAGAGTTATCGATGGCACTTTGTAACTCCTCTTTCAATACGGTAATTACTTGTGCGTCTGTACTCTGTGGAGTAATCTTATCTTTCAACTCGAATGTGCTGAAAATGGCAGAGAGGCGTGCGTTGCTGTCTAATGCCTTGTATTCCTCAGCAAACAGGTCAATGAAGTTCTTGTTGCTACCAGCCTGGTGCGCATACGCCAGATCCAATGCCTTGTTGAAGTTCTCGTCTTGGTTGTTGTTGGATAAGGAGCGAATGACATCAGCTACATTCAGCTCCAATACGACGTTCATACCACCCTTCAAGTCAAGACCCAAGGTGATCTCCATTTCACGACACTCTTTCAGTGTGTAGCCTAACCAGACCTTCTGAGTAGATAACGAGTCTAAGTAAGTGCTCTCCTTCGCAGGATCTCCGGCGGCATACTCGGCGGCCTTGTTGTTATAATGTCGTGTCACAAATGAGAACGACAGATAAAACATACAGACCAAGGTGAGCAGTACCGCAAAGACCTTTACAAATCCTTTGTTTTGCATCTGATTCTTTTGTTTATGTTATTTATATATTTATCTCTGCGTTTTTAACAAGGTGCAAAGATAGAGTTTTTTTCTTGGATAGATAGCAAACGGTATAATTATTTGACACTCGCACAGTTTATTTCGGAGAAGAGGAGTCCTATACTTCTCCTATTCCAGGCGGAAAATACACCAGATGGGATAATGGTCGGAGTAGTCAATCTTATCTACTTCGCATTGCAGTGCTTGCAGATTGGCGGAATGGAGTATGTGGTCGATCTTAAACCAGAAGAAGTTCTGATTATAGGTGATTCCCATGCCTTTACCTGCTTCCGAGAAGGCATCTAATAGCTCACCTTGGATGGTGCGGTGGGCGTAAGAGATAGGGGTGTCGTTGAAATCGCCGCACACTAATAGGTAATCACTGGTGGTCTCTTGAATTTTTTGAGCGATTGTCTCTGCCTGTTTGGCTCGAATTTGAAAAGCAGGTCCCAATTTTTGCATGAATGCCCCCTTCAACTCATCAAATCCTTCTGAGCTAAAGCTCTTGATAAAGGCAGAGTAACGGCTACGATCCTCAGAAGTTAGCTTAAATGATTCCAGGTGGTTGTTGATTAGCGTGAGCTTTTTCCCGTTGATCTTAATTTGATGTATAGAGGAACCATTGGCCGCTGAGGCATAATCGATCTTTCGAGATCGTTCAATGGGATATTTGGAGAAAACCGCAATTCCATTACGGGGTCCCTTGGCCTTCCCTAAGCGAATGATTGCGTGATAGGGATACATTTTTAGCGCTGAGAGGATTTTAGCCTCGGTCAACTGTTTCCCTGATTGAGGAGCCATGTATTCTTGTAGGCAGACAATATCCGCATTGGAATGGGCAATATACTCGATGATGGGATTGGGTTTCTCTTTCGTGTGGTCTAAATAGGCAAATCCCATCACATTGTAAGTTAATACTTTCAATGTGTTCTCTTGAGATACTTGTTGGTTGAAGTGGAAAGGATAGTAATGCTTAATGGGGCTCCAGCAAACGACAACTACTAACAGGTTAAGCAATAGGAATCGCCACTCCGTTAGGAAGATCCAATAAAGCATGAAACAGAGGTTGACCAGTGTTAACACTGGGAAGGCCAATCCTAAATAGGAGAACAATAAGCTGGTGTCTGGAGAGACATGATCAGAATAGGCCGATGCGATCCATAAGGCTGCTGTTACTCCGTTAGCGGCCACAAACGGTAGGTTCAATAACAGGCGCAGGATCTTCATGGTCACTTATTTTTTGCTCGCATCAAACAACTGTTTCTTCTCATCTGCCGAGAGACTGCCATATCCTGACCGTTTCAGTTTGTCCAAAATGGCATCAATGTTGGCGGCTTGCTGTTGCTTACGGGCATTATACTCCCAGTCTTTGTTGATTCGTCCACCATAAGTTACGCTCATCTTCGGTTTTCGTTTGCCTAAGTTCACAAGTTTATCAATCAGTCGGTTGATGGGTGCGGTCAAGTCTTTTCCTTGCGCATAACGGGAGGCAAACCAAATGCCGAAAAGCGCTCCACCAATATGGGCGATATGACCGCCCGCATTGTCGGAGGTCATGGCCAATAGGTCGATCACGAAGGTGAACAGGGCCAAATAGATCAACTTGATACGCCCAAATAAAAGCAGGTGGATCTCGATCTCTTTTCGATAGAAAGAGATGGCAAAGACAATGGCCATCACAGAAGCCGAGGCTCCCATCAAGAAACTGAAAGAGGCGACCTCTTGGAAATAGGGGAACAGGTTGTAGCTCACCACGAACAGCAACGCTCCTGCCAATCCGCCTAACACATACAGCCCGCCCAGCTGCCGCTCGTTGAATACCTGGAGGAATAGCTCGCCAAACCAGTATAACCAAAGCATATTGAACAGGATGTGCAAAAACTCAAAATGGGTGAACATATAGGTGAACAGCGTCCATGGTCGGCTCAATAGCGCCATTGGGGAGGCTGGTAGCTGCAAGTAGAGCAGGATAGGAAAGTCTTGCAAATTGAATAACAATAGCAAGATACCTAATAGGCGAATCAATATGAAAACAGCTATATTAATGAAAATAAGCTTTTTCAAGATGCTTCCCGCCTGGAAGGAACGTTTGAGATTAGTAATAATACCGTCCATTTTTTGCGTCTTTCTTTTTCCAATAACGAATGAGGAAATATCCAAAAAGCATACCACCTAAGTGGGCAAAGTGTGCTACGTCGTCTCCACCGAAGCTGGCTACTCCCATAAACAACTCGGCCAAGCCGTAGAAAATCACGAAATACTTCGCCTTGATGGGGATGGGTAGGAACATCAGGTAGAGCGGCACGTCGGGGAAGAGCATGGCGAATGCCAACAGGATGCCAAAGACCGCTCCCGAAGCACCGATGGTTACGAAGTAATTTAGGTATTCACTTTTGGTGATCACCCGCACACCATTCAGGTTGATTAGATCTTGGTTGGCCAAGAGCACATCACTCAGGTTGTACATCCATACTAATTCCTGAATCACGCCGGCTCCTAATCCTGTTACTACATAGAAGGTCAAATAGCGTTTTGGACCCCACACATTCTCTAACACACGACCAAACATATACACGGCGAACATGTTAAAAAAGACATGGCCAAACGAGCGTGTATCGTGCATAAACATGTAGGTGATGATCTGATAGGCTTTGAAATCTGTGGCACCAGGGAGATGCAATCCCAGCCAATCGACTAAGTCTATGCCTACCTTGGGCAGTGCTAAACTGGCTACCCAGAAAAGCAAATTGATAATGATAAGATTTTTAGTCACCGGGGGAATGGTGCTCAAGAAACCCTCATTCGTTTGATTCATCTGATCTACGTATAATAAATTAGGAAGGCAAAGGTAGCGATATTTGTGGGTAAGCCCTACCGATTTATGCTAAAACATGCTCATTCCCTCAAAAAAACAACTAATAGAGAACGGGCCGACTGAGGCCCCGTTTTTTTTAGTACCTTCGCGCCAAAAGAATTAAACATCCTATTAAGAGACATTATGGTCATCGAACAACAGATTACCAAGGCTATCATAGCCGGAATTAAAGAGCTGTATGGCGCTGATGTAACCGCCAATCAGGTACAATTGCAAAAAACGAAGAAGGAGTTTAAAGGACATTTGACGTTGGTCGTATTCCCTTTTCTTCGTCAGTCCAAGAAATCACCGGAGCAGACCGCACAAGAGATCGGTGCCTATCTTGTCGCACATGAGCCAGCTGTCGCTGAGTTTAACGTGATCAAAGGTTTCTTGAACCTTACCGTAGCCTCCGCTTGCTGGATTGACCTGCTCAATAGCATTGCCGCACAGCCCTCCTACGGGTTGACACCGGTCACGGAGGAATCTCCCTTGATCATGATTGAGTATTCTTCTCCCAATACGAACAAACCGTTGCACTTGGGTCATGTGCGTAATAACCTCTTGGGCTATAGCTTATCTAAAATTTTGTACGCCAATGGCAACCGCATCGTGAAGACCAATATTGTCAACGATCGAGGTATCCATATCTGTAAGTCGATGTTGGCTTGGCAGAAGTGGGGTAATGGCGCTACGCCTGAATCAACCGGTAAGAAAGGCGACCACTTGATCGGTGATTTCTATGTGCTTTTCAGCAACAAGCTGAAAGAGGAGACAAAGGCATTGGAGGAGCAAGGCTTGAGCAAAGAGGAGGCCGAGGCTAAGTCTCCGTTGATGGCTGAGGCGCGTGAGATGTTGCGCAAATGGGAGGCCGGCGATCCAGAGGTTCGTGCACTCTGGGAGACGATGAATAGCTGGGTATATGCCGGTTTCGACGAGACTTATAAGATGATGGGTGTCGACTTCGACAAGATCTACTATGAGTCACAGACCTATTTGGAGGGTAAGGCAAAAGTGTTGGAAGGTTTGGAGAAGGGTATCTTCTACCGTCGGGAGGATGGCTCGGTATGGGCTGACCTGACGAAAGAGGGTCTGGACGAGAAACTGTTGCTCCGTCAAGATGGTACCTCAGTCTATATGACCCAAGATATAGGTACGGCGAAGCTGCGTTTTGACGACTACCCCATCAACAAGATGATCTATGTGGTGGGCAACGAGCAGAACTATCACTTCCAGGTGCTCTCTATCCTGTTGGATAAGTTGGGCTTTGCTTTTGGAAAGGGCTTGGTGCACTTCTCTTACGGCATGGTGGAGTTGCCGGAGGGTAAGATGAAAAGCCGTGAGGGTACGGTGGTGGATGCCGATGATTTGATGGCAGAGATGATACAGACCGCTCGTGAGACTTCGCAAGAGTTGGGCAAGTTGGATGAGATGACGGCTGAGGAGGCAGAGGAGATCGCACGTATGGTAGGCTTAGGTGCCTTGAAGTATTTTATCCTCAAGGTGGATCCGCGTAAAAATATGACTTTCAACCCGAAGGAGTCTATTGACTTCAATGGCAATACCGGTCCATTCATCCAATATACCTATGCTCGCATTCGTTCTGTGTTGCGTAAGGCTGCTGAGCAGGGCATCGCTTTGCCGGAGCAGTTGCCGCTTGACTTCACGATCTCAGAGAAGGAGGAGAACTTGATTCAAATGATCGCTGACTATGCGGCTACGGTAAAAGAGGCGGGTAAGTTGTATAGTCCGGCTTGTATCGCTAACTATACTTATGATTTGGTGAAAGAGTACAACCAGTTCTATCACGACTTCTCGATCTTGCGCGAGGAGGATGAGCGGTTGAAGCTGTTCCGTCTGGTGCTATCCGCCAATGTAGCGAAGGTGGTGAAGTCTGCGATGTCCTTGCTGGGTATCGAGGTGCCTGAGCGGATGTAATTTTTTTCTCTTCGCGCGCGAACCTAAAATTATATAGCTCCTATATACGTTCCGTATAATGAACAAAGCCGATGCGTCACCCAAGACACATCGGTTTTGTTGTTTGGAAAAATGTATAGTTTACATCAAAATCTGTCGTGCATATTTCACGCAAGTACCTACCTCTTTTACGCTGTTCGACCAAGGCTTGATATCATACTCCAACTCAATGTCGCAGTAGATGGGCCATTGCTCTTGCTGTACCAAACGGAGCACGTCAGCGATCGGCATCTCTCCTTGTCCCCATACCTGGTTGGTGTTGGGGGTATCGCCCGTCTTCGGACCGGTTTTGTCTTTCAAGTGGATGCTATAGATACGCTCGTGGTATTTCTTGATCATCTCGTTCGGATGGATACCGGTAGAGCCAAAGAAGTGGCCAGCATCGAAGTTCAGCATGATAGCTGGTGAGACGGCCAAGATCGGATCGCAGCTGAATCCCTCTTCCGCATATTGCATGTGGTTGTGGAAGGCCATCTTGATGCCATGTTTCTCAGCGAAAGGAGCCACACGTTTAGCGGTTTCCAAACTGATCTCGTCGGTTACGGCTCCCGCACCCATCGCTTTCGCTACCTTGAAGGCATAGTCGATCTCCTCATCCGACTTCATGCGTGAGGGCTCCATCTTCACGATGTGTACGCTGATACCTGCGTCAGCCAGCTTTTGGCGGGCAGCCTCTACCTTCGACATATCCAAGCTTAAACGCCAAGCCTTAATATCCTCGTTGTATTTGTCGATCTCTGCCTGCTGCTCAGGCGTGAATTTCGGCATCTGCATGCGTGGAGCAGGTTTCTCGCCGGGTTTCGGAGCCGGTTGAGCCGCTCTGATCTGTGCGAAGATCTTCATCGTTGGGTTTTCAGGTGCGCCCAGTGAGGCCTCCAAGTCACTGCCCATTAGCTCGATGGAGCTGAGGTTTGCCTCTTGGCAATACTTGATGATGTTGTCTAACCCACCGGGAAGACCACGGAAACTATAGGTGATTGCACCAATCTGCACACCACCGAATTTTGAGCAGACTTGACCTGCTGCTGGAGTTGAGCTTGTTGGAAGAGGAGCCTGCTCTGCGCTGCCTGCGCAGGAGAAGGCAGATGGGAGGAATGTGGCAGCTGCCAATGCGGCTACCGATCTCCCTATGAAGGTACGACGGGATTGTCCCTGTATATTTTCTTTCTGGTTCATCTTATTTCTCTTCTTTTGAATTACCTTTTGTTCGATATTTGTTAGTTGGTTCTTACTCATAAATTGTTCTTCCTCAAAGAAAGGCGACCTTTAGTTACAATGTCCAGCCTTTACGATACTCGTAGTGGAAGTAGTCGTTGGCCTCCGGACAGTTGGTAATCTTCATGTTCGCTGCGTCATATTCCAACGTGATGTCAAGCTGTTGTGCGGCAACGGCGATGTTGGTCAGCAACATGATCTCGTTCAACTTGGAAGAGATCTCGAAATCGTTGGCGGCCTTGCGTCCCTCCTTGATCGCTTCGATGAAATCCACGTAGATGTTGCTTGGGCGTTTCAAAGTTGGGGCAGGGGCAACGAAATCAGGGCGTTCCGGGATCAACTCCGGTTTCGCACCGTGTGTGCCATGCATGATCATACCCTTGTCACCGATATACAAAGCCTCTCGCAACTGACGACCGGGCTCCAGCTCAGCGGGACGTGCCGGTTTCAAACCACCATCGCTCCAAGTCACCTTCACCGGCGGCATATTGCCACGAGCAGGGAACTCATAAGTCACGCTTTCAGCCTGAGGCAGGTAGTCTTTGTTAAATGGGGTAGAGGTAGCTTGGATCTTTGTCGGCATGCCCAAGTTGAGTGCCCAGATAGGAGCGTCGAACGTATGCGCACCCATGTCACCCATCGCACCTGTTCCGTAATCCCACAAACCACGCCATGCGAAGTGCAGGATGTCAGGATGGTAAGCCTTCTCGGGAGCCGGGCCCAACCATACGTCATAATTCAAGTGCTTAGGTACCTCTACACCAGCGGGACGGTCGAAATAGCCCTGACGCCACATGGGGCGGTTGGTCCACAAGTGAACCTCACGTACATCTCCAATCACACCCCCTTGGATCCACTCCACGGTTTGCATGGTACCCTCTATATTGTGTCCTTGGTTACCCATTTGAGTCACCACACCCGTTTCCTTCGCCAAGTCGCGTAAGAAGCGAGTCTCGTAGATGGTCTTTGCCATTGGTTTCTCTACGAAAACATGCTTGCCTGCTCGCATCGCATAAGCCGCGATCACGGCGTGCGTATGGTCAGGCGTACCGATCAAAACGGCATCGATCTCCTTCTCCTTGTCGATCATCTCACGGAAGTCGGTGTATTTCTTAGCTTTCGGATAGCCCGCCAAGATATGTCCAGAATACTCGTGATCCACGTCGCAGAGTGCATAGATATTGGCGTGTTTAATCACTTTTTTCTCTGCGTCACCCATCTGAACCACATTGTCAGAAGCGCGACGTTCCCGTCTGGGCGGCTGGATTCCCATGTATCTTTGCATGAGCATACCGCCACCACCGAAGGCTTTGCGTTTGATGGGCACATCCGGTGTAGCGATATTCTGAATATCTCCACCACCTTGGCTGCCGACACCAATGCCTGCTAAGTTGACCATATCACTCGGTGCGGTGTAACCCGGACCACCCAGAACGGAACGCGGTACAATTGTAAAAGCGGTTGTTGCTGCCATTGTACCCAAGAACTCACGTCTTGTGAAGTTCATGCTGCTTTTGTTTGTTGTACTCTTCATGGAACTTGCAATTTAAAGTTTCACTTAAAAACATATATAGATTAAAACACAACTTTGTTATTAGTATTCTTTTCCCATCCGGGAAATCTGAACGCAAATGTAAAGAGGGACCATAAACTGGCAGTTAAGTGGCACTTAACAGAGGGCAAATAATAGGCTAATTTAGGACTAATAGGTCTCTGGAGAATATTTAATAGATTGATAAACAGTGATAAAAATATAAGTGTTAAATTAAATGAAGATTGATTGTAGGGGATCTGTTTTCTCTTTATGGATGTGGCTGCAATGTTTTTCATTCTTCATCAGAACAACCTTTTTAAATGTTCTAATTGCGTTTTTGAAAAGGCGTAGTGGACAGCTACTGGATTTTATGTATATTTGTTCCCCGTAATTCGATTTTCTAAGGCAATGGATAGCTTGGCAAAAATTGACATCAAGGCTGTATTAGAACAGAAAGCACCTAAAGTGGCCCATCGGGTACCCGATTGGTTGATTGCCTATTTAGCAAAAACCATACATCAAACGGAGCTGAATGAGATCCTGAGCCGCTACCATGATCAACAGGGCGTTGATTTCATGCGTAGTATGATAGACTATTTTGATCTACATTTCGAGCTGATCCATCCGGAACGTATTCCTCAAGAAGGGCGTTTTATCTTTGCTTCCAACCATCCGTTAGGGGGATTAGATGGCATTTGTCTGTCAGTACTCATCGGAAATCTTTTCCGGGATAAGATTTATTATTTGGTGAATGACTTGCTGTTGCATATTCCTAATTTGCGCAAGATCTTTGTCCCAATTAACAAGCATGGGGCGCAAAGTCGAGAAGCTGCTATCCAGATGGAACAAGCTTATGCCTCTGATCATCAGATTATCACTTTCCCTGCTGGACTCTGCTCGCGCAAGATCAAGGGGAAGATTCAAGACTTGGATTGGAAGAAATCGTTTATACAGAAAGCTGTCTCCTATCAGAGAGACATCATACCGATCTATTTCGATGGACGGAACTCCCATTTTTTCTACAATTTCGCACGCATTCGCAAGGCTTTGGGAATACGTATGAATTATGAGATGATCTATCTCCCCGGTGAGATGTTCAAGAGTAAACACAGTACATTCCGCGTCTATTTCGGCGAGCCTATCCCTTGGCAAACATTTGGCAAGCAACACACGCCAGCCGAATGGGCAAACTGGGTTAGAGAGATCGCCTATAACTTAAAGTAATACACGAATGGACAAACAAGAGATTATCCCACCCGTTGAGCGAGCCTTGCTCAAAGCTGAGCTGACACCGGAAAAGCGGCTTCGCAGTACCAACAAGTCGAGTAATGAAATTTATATCGTGACGGCTTTTGACTCTCCGCATGTAATGCAGGAGATCGGACGTTTGCGGGAGATTGCTTTCAGCTATTACGGTGGAGGAACGGGGAAATCCGCTGACATAGATGAGTTTGACACGATGGAGAACGCTTATCGACAGTTGATCGTATGGAGCCCGGAGGAGGAGCAGATCTTGGGTGGCTATCGTTTCCTGTGCGGATCAGACGTGCGCTTCGATACCCAAGGCAAACCGATCCTGGCGACAGCGCATCTGTTTGACTTCTCCGAGCGATTCATCAAGGAGATCATGCCCTACACCGTGGAACTGGGACGTTCGTTTGTCAGCCTGGATTATCAATCCACCCGCTCGAAGGCGAAGGGGCTTTTCATTTTAGACAACCTATGGGATGGGTTAGGCGCACTTTCGGTGATCGATCCCAAACTGCGCTACTATTTCGGCAAAGTGACGATGTATAACACCTATCATCAGGGGGCCCGCGATCTGATTCTCTATTTCCTGACCCGTCATTTCCCAGACCCCGAACAGCTGATCCGACCGATAGAGCCATTGCGCACGCAGATTGACGAGGCACGCATGAAAGCGATTTTCCACTATGATAACTTCAAGGATAACTATAAGGTACTCAACCAAGAGGTGCGCAAATTGGGCTTCAATGTGCCGCCCTTGGTCAATGCCTACATGAGCCTCTCACCCAAGATGCGTGTGTTTGGCACCGCGATCAATCACGAGTTTGGCGAAGTGGAGGAAACCGGTATTCTTATCGCTATCGACGAGATCTTGGAGGATAAGAAGAAAAGGCATGTCGAGAGCTACCTGCAAGAGGAGTACAAGTCAGTGGAACTGATCCACAAAAACGACATTGAGCCTTAAGGATAAGGGCTTTTAGCAAAACCTTTTTGGCGAGAGAAATGTTAGAAGATTAGGCAGGCGTTAAGCAACGTACGCCATAAAAGAGAAAAAGCGGCCATGTTTGCTTCTGACCATAGCGAATGGATATTGAGTTCAATACTGATCCTATTATACAGTATCACCATCATAGGATTGGTATTGGTCATCATTGCGGAAAACAGAAACCCGCTGAAGACAATCCCTTGGGTAACTGTCTTGCTCTTGGCTCCCGGTGTGGGATTGCTTTTCTATTTCTTCTTTGGCCAAGACAACCGCAAGCAACGCATCATCTCGCGCCGCATCTATAAGCGGATTATGAAGAAAACGCAGGAAGGCAAGCTGCCGCAAGACAGTTGTAAGGTGCCTTTTCCCTATCGTCCTTTAGCTACGCTGCTGACAAATAGTAATCAGTCCTCTCTTCTATATGGTACCGATATTAAGGTATTTACTAGTGGGTTCGATAAGTTTAAGGCTCTTTTAAAGGCATTGCGGCAGGCGCAACATCATATCCACCTGCAATATTACATCTTCAATGATGATGAGATCGGCAACCAGGTAAGGGAAATCTTGATTGCGAAGGCTAAAGCAGGTGTGGAGGTACGTGTTCTTTATGATGATGTGGGTTGCTGGAATGTGAAGAAACGCTTCTTCCGAGAAATGAAGGAGGCCGGCGTGGAGGTCTATGCATTTTTGCGTGTCGCTTTCCCCATTTTCACCAGTAAAGTGAACTACCGTAATCACCGTAAGATTGTGGTCGTGGATGGAAAGATTGGCTTTATGGGTGGAATGAATATTGCCGACCGTTATGAAAAAGGAGTTAAATGGGGTGTATGGCGTGATTCGCATTTCCAATTTATAGGCAAGGGTGTACATGGTTTACAATCAGCATTTCTCATCGATTGGTATGTCATGAGCAAGAAGTTAGTTCATGGTAAAGCTTACTATCCCAAGGTGCCGGTTTACAGTGACAATATTCTTCAATTGGCGACAAGCGGACCGGTTGGACAATGGCGTATTCTACTGCAAGCCACAACCTTTGTCATTGCTAATGCAAAACGCTACATCTATATTCAGACTCCTTACTTCCTGCCGACCGAAGGTCTGCATCAGGCCCTTCAGACAGCGGCGTTAGGAGGGGTGGATGTGCGTTTGATGTTACCCAAGCGATCGGATACCCGGACAGTCAATATGGCCAGCCATTCTTTTGTAGACGCTATGGTGAAAGCGGGTGTTAAGGTCTATTTCTACAAACCGGGCTTCCTCCATGCAAAGCTGATTGTCAGTGATGACGCAATCGCCTGCATTGGTTCAGCCAACATGGACTTTCGTAGTTTTGAACACAATTTCGAGATCAATGCTTTTGTCTATCAACCTGCTTTCGCTATCCAGATGCGTCATATCTTTATGCATGATATGGATCGGTGTGAGAAACTCATTCCCAACCGTTGGCTGAAACGTTCGTTGAAACAAAGGTTGGCTGAATCGTTTATGCGTTTGTTCTCTCCACTGTTGTAGTCTCTTTCAAGAACAGACTGAAATTTACTGCTCCATACGTGCGATGCTGATAGAAATAGGGTAAATGAGAGAAATCATTGGCTTTAGAATGCTCCATGATGAACAAACCACCCTCTCGTAGCAAGTCTTGCTCCAAGATGATACGAGGTACGTCAGGTAACTCTGGCAACGCATAGGGAGGATCAGCAAAGATAAAGTCGAAGCCCTGCCTGGGCGCGCTATGTAAGTAGCGGAAGACATCTCCTCGGATTAAACGTAACGCATCAGTCTTCAATTCTTTGGCTACCTTTGCGATGAAGTTTGCATGGGCATTTTGCTTCTCAACAGCAGTCACTTGCCTGCAACCTCTTGAAGCCAATTCGAATGCGATACTTCCTGTGCCCGAGAAAAGATCCAATGCATCAGTTCCCTCTAAATCAATTAAGTTTGTAATGACATTAAAAATATTCTCTTTGGCGAAATCGGTCGTTGGACGAGCGCTGAAAGAAGAGGGTACGTCAAAACGCCGACGGCCATACATTCCACTTATGATTCGCATACCAATAAAGCAATAAGATCCAGCGGGGCTTTCACCACCTCTTCGCCAAGCAAGTAGAGCTCTGAAGGTAAAGTCGTCCCTTGGACGTTTCGTAAATAATGGCGAGCTTGCTCCAATAACGTTATTCGTAAAGTGGGCATAGCTTGTATGCGTAACGCATCCACCTGCGAATTAAAGTCCATTTGCCGCCATACATATAAAAAGTAATAGAGCATCTCCTCCGGTTGGTGTACCTCAAAGGTGTTCACTAATAACAGGCGCTCTTGTTCAAAACAGGCTACGTCCATCCGCTCTCCCTCTATCCATATATACATGCAACGGTATAAGGCATCACGACTTTGCATATGCCAATAGGCCAGCAAGGGTACTAAATAATGGGTGAATAGAGGATTTTGGAAGGAACGCAAACAAAATGCTTGTACCGTCTCTTCGCAGTCATAAAGCAATGTAGCTCGCTTATCCAATAATGACTCTGATAAACAGGCTGACTTTGGTCGCACAAAAGTTTTCCGTATCCATGCCAATTGTGTTTCGGCGTCTGACGGAAACAAAGTGGTGGGTACCACAAGATAATGGGGTGAAAAGCTGACAATGCGTAGCTGTTTATAACGCCATGACAAACATTCGTTTGCGAAGAAACATTCCTTGAGGGAAGAGACATAAGGCACACCTCGATCGAAAGACACTTCTCGATAGAAGAAGCTGCCATCGTTCGAGGAGATATATCCTGAAAAAGAAAGTCCACCCGGCCAAAGCCGGATGGACATTGTGTATCTTTCTGAGGAATCAGCAGTTAATGTATCAGGAATACTGATAATCATTCGCCGATTACTCCCAGTTACCTGCGTTGTTGTTAATCTCTTCCAATGAACCTACACGCAAGCCAGGGAACTTGTTTTGCTTTGTAGCCTTGTCTGTCAAGTTGTAAGTCAACTGGGGATCCATGTCACGCAAGTATGAAGCATAAGGTACCTCACAAACAAATACCTTGATGTCATAACCGGAACCAGACTTCAATGTAGCAGTATCCATCTTAAACGTGATCTTCTCGCCCGGTACACCCGGTACATAGCGCATATTAGCGACATCATAGTTTGCACCCAGCAAAGTATCCTTCGCCAATACCCACATTGTATCACGTCTGATCAAGCCCTGCTTCACAGCCTCTTTCTCCGTCATACCTTTCTCCAATTGCTCATCAGTCAGCACACCTTCCTTGATCAAGAACGGCAACTTCTCGGTGTTCAAGAACTTCTCCAAGTCGTCGAAACTTCCGGCGTGAGTCTTGTGGATGTTCTTGTACTCGATCTGAGCCTTACGGATCTCGATCAAACGCGCAATGATAGCACTATCGCGAGCACCCTTTTCATTGTCATAGGTAATCGGTCCCATAATACTCTCATAGCACATGTAAGCCAACAGTGCGACTGCGGCTACCAACAAAATCTTCAATGTAACTTTCATGGTTCGTATTGTTTTTTGAATTTATTTCGTACGGCAAAATTAGAAAAGAATATTTAATACGCTACCTTTATCGCCAAAATTATTGCATCCAAAATGATAAATAATCATTTAATCGCCCAAATTGAGCGAAATTTTGGCTTTAAGCCGACTTCAGAGCAGCATATTGCGCTCCAAAAGCTGGCCGACTTCCTGCTTTTTGCGGAGCCGGACAGTCTCCTTTTACTGAAAGGCTATGCCGGAACGGGCAAAAGTTCACTGGTTGGTGCCTTGGTGCGTACGCTTGCTGAACTGGGACAGAAATGCGTTTTAATGGCTCCTACCGGACGGGCTGCTAAGGTGTTCTCGAGTTACGCCGGACAGAAGGCTTACACGATACACAAGAAGATCTACCGACAGAAACGGTTTTCTAACGAGCTAGTTGGTTTCCTTCCTGCAGATAACCTGCATAAGCATACCCTCTTCTTGGTGGATGAGGCCTCTATGATATCCAACGATGGTTGGGACTCTTCACGCTTTGGATCGGGTCGCCTTTTAGAGGATCTTATTCATTACGTTTATGCAGGCGAGGATTGCCATCTTATTCTACTGGGAGATGAGGCGCAGCTTCCTCCGGTACGAGAAACTTTTAGTCCTGCACTGGATCCGGATTTGCTCGAAGGCTATGGATTGCAAGTTGAGCAGCTTTGTTTGACACAAGTCGTACGTCAAGCGGAAGACTCCGGTATTCTGTTTAATGCTACTCGCCTGCGGGATGCGTTGCGAAACACCTGTGTAGAGGTCTTCCCAAAGCTCCGTTTGGAAGGGTTCACGGACTTCACCCAGATTAGTGGGGCTGACTTAATCGAGGAGATCTCTTCTGCCTACTGTCGGGATGGTGAGGAGGAGACAATGGTGATCTGTCGTTCCAACAAGCGGGCTACAATTTATAACAATGGTATTCGCAATCGTATCCTTTATCGAGAAGAGGAACTCTCTTCTGGCGATCGCCTCATGGTGGCAAAGAATAATTATTATTGGACTGCCAATCAACAGGGAATGGACTTTATCGCAAATGGCGAGATCATTGAGGTAGTGCGGGTACGACGGACAATTGAGTTGTATGGATTTCGTTTCGCTGATGTGTTGGTGCGTTTCCAAGATTATGATCTTGAGTTGGAGTTGAAGATCTTGTTAGATACCCTACAAACAGATACCCCCGCTTTGCCGCAAGCGCTCAATGAGCAGCTCTTTGCTGCCGTATGGGAAGATTACGCAGACATCCCAACCAAGGCTGATCGAATGAAAAAGATGAAGGTGGATCCTTATTATAATGTTTTGCAGGTTAAATATGCTTATGCGGTGACTTGCCATAAGGCGCAAGGTGGTCAATGGATGAATGTTTTCCTCGATTTAGGCTACATTACAGAGGAGATGTTAGGCGAGGACTTCTATCGTTGGCTTTATACGGCTTTTACCCGTGCCACGCAACACCTTTATCTGATCAACCTTCCGGAGGTGTTTAGAGAATAAAAAAGAGCTAAGTGCTAATGCACTTAACTCTTCTTGCTCAAGTCGGGATGACTGGATTCGAACCAGCGACCACACGCCCCCCAGACGCGTACTCTAACCGGGCTGAGCTACATCCCGCTCTGTTTAACGGGTGCAAAGATAGGCATTTTTCAATACATGCCAAATATTTCTGTCTCTTTTTTACATGCGATAGTGAACAGGACCATAAAAAAGGAGAGCCGTCAAGACTCTCCTTTATGCTATCCTGAACAAAAGAAGGCTCACTTGATTTCCCAAACGTCGCCCTGCATGATCACCTCACGCAACTTGCGGGTCGGGTTCTTCGCTTGAACTTCCTCGATCTGCTGATGAACAGCGGTGTCGTAGGTCGGTCCCTCTACATCGCGGATCACACCTAATGCGATAGGCATTTCGCCACTCATCATCGCCAACATCGTGTGCAATGTATTGTCTTTCTCATGTGCATCGTGTACCAAGATGTCGTCGATCGTGTAGCCATCCTGACCGATCGTTACCGATTTCAGTTTCAGACCTTCTAATACGATACCCTTATCTTTATTAGCACCGTAGATCATTTTCTCGCCATGACGCAGGAAAATCGTACGATCAGCACGTACATCCTTATCGGTAACAGATTTATGAATACCGTTGTTGAAGATCATACAGTTCACCAATACCTCTGTTACGGAAGTACCTTTATGACGGGCAGAAGCAGCCAAGATTTCAGTGGTGTTCTTCAAATCCACGTCGATCGCACGAGCGAAGAAGTTACCACGTGCACCGAATGCTAACTCGGCTGGGATGAACGGATCCTCAACTGTACCATAGGGTGAGCTCTTAGAAATGAAACCACGATCGGATGTCGGAGAATACTGGCCCTTCGTTAAACCATAGATCTTATTGTTGAACAGTACGATATTCAAATCGACGTTACGACGAACAGCATGGATAAAGTGGTTACCACCAATAGCCAAACAGTCACCATCACCTGTACACAGCCATACGCTTAAATCTGGACGAGCGGTTTTTACACCCGTTGCGATTGCTGCACCACGCCCGTGGATGGTATGGAAACCGTATGTGTTCATGTAATAAGGCAGGCGCGAAGAGCAGCCAATACCTGAGATGACAGCCATATTGTGAGGCGCTACTCCTACCTCGGCCATCGCTTTATGCAAACAATTCAGTACGGCATGGTCGCCACAACCCGGACACCAGCGTACATATTGGTCGCTTTTATAATCTTTCGGTTCGTATTTAATTCCTTCTGTTGTCATCTTTTAAGCCTCCAAAATTTTAGTGAACTCCTCAACTAATCTCGCAACATTGAATGGTCTGCCCTCAACTTGGTCGAAACGATAGGGATTGAAATCTTGTACTTTGCCACGCAAGTAGTTGGCGAACTGACCGTTATTCTGCTCTGCGACAACCACCTTCTTGTACTTGCTCAATACCTCAGCGGTGTTCTTCGGCAGTGGGCTGATGAATTTGAAGTGTGCCAAGGCAACCTTCTTACCCTGCTCTTGCATGGTTTCCATCGCCTCGTAGAGGTGTCCGTATGTACCACCCCAACCTACGATCAACAGATCTGCATCGGCATCACCGATCACCTGTAATTCGGGGATATAGTCGGCGATCTTATCAATCTTAGCCTGACGGGTGCTGACCATCTTCTGGTGGTTCTCAGGATCTGTGGAGATTGCGCTGGTGTCATAATCCTTCTCCAAACCACCTAAGCGGTGCATGAAGCCCTCCGTACCCGGCACAGCCCAGTAACGAACGAGGCTCTCCTTATCACGACGATAAGGCTTCCAGGGCTTCTCCCCTTGATAGTTGGATACATAGTTTGGAGTGATCTCCGGGTAGTTCTCCAAGTCAGGAATGCGCCAAGCCGAAGATCCATTAGCGATAAAGGCATCGCTCAACAGAATAACCGGAGTCATGTGCTCCACAGCCAGTTTACATGCCCAATAAGCGGCATCGAAACAGTCTGTCGGTGTAGAAGCAGCCACTACGACAGCCGGGCACTCGCCGTTACGGCCATAGAGAGCCTGCATTAAATCTGTTTGCTCACTCTTGGTAGGAAGACCTGTTGAGGGACCACCACGCTGTACGTCGATGACCACCAGAGGCAACTCTGCGATAACCGCCAAGCCAATGGCCTCACTCTTCAATGCCAAACCCGGACCAGAAGTGGAGGTGCAAGCCAAGCAGCCGGCGAAGCTGGCACCAATAGCCGTACTGATACCCGCTATCTCATCCTCTGCCTGAACCGTGATGATTCCTAAATCTTTGCGTTTTGCTAACTCATGCAAGATATCTGTAGCCGGAGTGATCGGGTAGCTACCTAAGAAAAGCTGTAAACCAGACTTCTCAGCAGCAGCTATCAATCCGTAGGCAGTTGCCTTGTTACCATTGACATCTGTATAGAAACCCGGTTCTGCCTTTTTACTTTCAATGCGATAGGTAGAAACAGACGCATGAATGTTGTGGCCATAATTGTATCCATCGGTCAGTGCCTTGATGTTTGCCTGTGCGATAACCGGTTTCTTTGCAAACTTATTCTGCAACATGTGCATGGCCTCATCCAATGGACGCTCAAAGAGCCAGCACACCAAGCCCAGTGCAAACATGTTTTTGCAACGCAAGGCCGACTTATTGTCAAGACCAAACTCTACCAATCCATCTTTTACTATGGTTGAGATAGGAGCAGCGACCGCTTGCACGCCTGTTAATCCTAACTCGGTAAAAGGATCGTCAGTCTCATACAAAGCCTTCACCAAATCAGCCTTCGTGAATGAATCAGTATCAATCAATACGATCGCATTGGATTTGATGTTTTTCACATTGACCTTCAAGGCGGCGGGGTTCATAGCTACCAACACGTCGGCCTTATCGCCTGGGGTGAAGATCTTACGGGATCCCAGGTGAACTTGGAATCCTGATACGCCACTAAGTGTTCCTTGTGGAGCACGTACCTCTGCTGGGTAGTCAGGGAATGTAGAAATCTCGTTTCCAAAAACCGCTGACAAGTTCGAAAAGATCGTTCCGGTTAACTGCATGCCGTCGCCAGAGTCACCTGAGAAACGAATCACGACCTTTTCCAGTGTTTTAACTTTAGTCTGTTCTGCCATAATTTATATATTTCGCTTTAACGCTTTTATATTTGGTACTTAGATTGCCGCGAAGTAACATAAAAAGTTTAGGAACGTAAAACATTTTGACGTTAAAACGCGGAGAGAAATAGATCCAGATTATTGGATGTAAGATTAAATGAATGGGCCACGTATTCATTGACCGGCGCACCGTTATAAAGATAGACACCCTCATGAAATCCGTGGTTTCTGCTGATCCATCCTACTAATGAGCCTGCGTCGCTCATGCCAAGCAAAAGAGGCACTATGATGTTGCTATATGCCATGGATGTGGTTCGTGCGACCCGGTTGCTCACGTTAGCCCGTGCATAATGTAATACGCCATATTGCTCGAAAAGGGGAGGGTCTGTCGGTGATAAGCAGCAGGTTGTCTCGAAGCAGCCGCCCTGACTGATGCGTAGATCAATCAGCAGAGCTCCCTTTTTCATAACGTGTATCAATTCTTTCGAGATTACGAAGTGGTGACGGGAATTGATATATCGCATGGCTCCAATCACTACATCGGCACTGCGGAAGGCATTTTGCAGGACGTTGGGATGGAATGTAGAGGTGAAGAGCCCCTGCCCCAATGTCTGGTGGATCGTTCGAAGTTTATTGAGGTCATCATCAAATACCTTCACAAAAGCCCCCAGTGCGATGGCCGCACGTGCGGCTACGGTCCCGGCATTACCTGCACCGATAATCACAACTTCGGTTGGGGACACACCAGGTATTCCTCCTAAAAGAATGCCTTTGCCACCCTGTGTATTGCTCAATAGCTCTGAGGCAATTGTGATGGAGGCGGCTCCCTCGATTTCAGAAGTCACATTCAGCATAGGGATGCGATTCCATTCGTCAGTGATTAATTCGTAGGCGACAGCGGTGATACGCTTTGCGATCATTCGTAGAAAGACCTCTTTAGAGAGGTTGTTAAGCGGCACGAAAGAGAGTAACATGGTACGTGGACGCATACTATCCACTTCCGCCAAGGTAGGAGGGAGAATTTTCAAGATGATATCCGCTTGATAAACCTCCTGTGGCGTTGCCTTAATCTCAGCGCCTGCCTCTGTAAAGTGGGAGTCTGAGTAGTTGATACCCAAGCCTGCACCGGTCTCTACCCAAACTCGATGGCCTGCTTGAGTTAGGATTGCGATAGCTTCAGGGGTCAGTGGCAGACGACGTTCGCTTTTATCTCGTTCACGAGGGATGCCCATCAGCAAACGGTTGTTAACGTTGTTCAATGCTTGCAACAGTTCTTGTGGAACATATACCTGTTGAAAACGGGTACCTTTTTCTGGCTCCATAACGATTAGTTGATTAGTTGAATAATCTCGCTCGATAATGTTTTTGCATCCAGTTCTGTCATCAAACTGTCTGCGTTAAAGATGATTGCAGCCTGTTCATAAAAACCGGAACGAGCTGCTAAGCTCTCTTGCACAAAATCCTTGAGTGCTTCGCCTGACCTGTTTTTCAGCACGGGGCGAGTTTGTTTGCAGAGCTCCAAACGTTTAGTTAACTCCTCTACAGATACCTGTAAATAAATGGTTGTGCCTTGCTGGCACATGAATGCCATGTTGTCGAAATAACAGGGGGTGCCGCCGCCCGTAGAGATCAATACATCCTCAAACTCTGCTACCTCATGCAGCATATTATGCTCAATGGTGCGGAATCCTTCCTCACCCCGTTCCGCAAAAAGTTGTGATACGGTTTTGCGAAAACGTCCTTCAATATAATAGTCTAAGTCGATAAATGTAAGTCCGGCCATTTTAGACAATACCCTCCCAATGGTAGTCTTACCAGCGCCCATATAACCGACCAAAAATATACGTTTCATCCGAGTATGCTAATAGTTTGCACAAATGTAAAGTTTTTATCTATTCTAAGGGCATAAATGCTGTAAAATTCCTCCGCGATGCAAGAAGACTAAGAATGCTGCTGACAAATCATCCATTAATTGTACTTTTGTCCGCGAAATTAAAAGACAGATGGCGCAGAAAAAGAACAAATATTACGTCGTGTGGAAAGGTGAGCAGCCTGGTATTTACCTTAATTGGGCAGATTGTAAAGCGCAAGTTTCTGGTCATTCAGGGGCTAAATACAAAGCGTTCGATAGTCAAGAGGAAGCTGAGGTTGCATTAAAGGCGGGTTATACAGGGTATCTTCAAAAGGTCTCCTCGCCTAAAGCGATCGCTAAATGGAAACCCGAAGCCGCTGTTGGCCAACCAATACTCGAGAGCATTGCTGTGGATGCGGCGTGCAGCGGTAATCCTGGTGATATGGAGTATCGTGGGGTTTATACAGCTAATGGGCAAGAGATTTTTCACATCGGTCCGATGAAGGAGGGTACAAATAACATTGGTGAGTTCTTGGCTTTGGTGCATGGGTTGGCTCTCCTTAAGCAGAAAGGAAGTGATTTACCGATCTATTCGGATAGCCGTAATGCAATTAGTTGGGTTAAAAAGAAGCAATGCAAGACCCTTTTGGCGCAGACTGCTGCCAATAAACCCATCTTTGATCTGATTGAGCGAGCTGAGCATTGGCTGCAAAATACCAGCTACACAACACAGATTCTTAAATGGGAAACTTCTGTATGGGGGGAGATCCCTGCGGATTTTGGCCGGAAATAGAAGGATTTGTAATTGTATAAAAAAGCCGTTCCTCTAAAAGAAACGGCTTTTTTTTGTATATCAACCTTACGGTTAGTCAACACGTTGTGCAGCGGAGTAGCTAATCTTCAAGGCATATGCCTCACGAAGGGCCTGCTTGATATCCGTGATTGTACCCATCTTAGTCTCTTTGTCGGCCTTGATAGATACCGTCATGAACGGCTGATCCTCCTCTTTCATTGAAGATTTCTCCTGAGCGATATAATCTTGAATCTCAGAAGTCTCAGCGAAAGCATCGTTCAGCTGGATACGCGTCTCAGAACCCATCTTGGCGCGCAAATCTCTTGTCGGCTTACCCACATAGATGAACGTCACCAAAGATTTCTTCTCCAACTTTTGCAGCTCAGTAGCCTGTGGAGCATGGAACTCAACCTTCAATGTCACCTCACGCATAGATGTTACCATCATGATGAAGAACAAGAAAGCGAACACCAAGTCAGGTAATGAAGAGGTATTTAACTCGGGCATTTCACGACCGCCCGCTTTACTAAATTTTCCCATAATTACTTCTTCGCTCCATAGTTTTTAGGCTCTGCCTCAGAAATCTTCTGCGGATAGATCTGCTGCACTGCCTTTTGTTGTTCGTCATTCAAATCAGCGAAAGCCTTACCGAATTGCTCCTTGGAAACACCATCTCTCAACTCGTTGTAAGCAGCCGCGATTTCGTTCTGCACATTAATATAAGCCTGGTACTCCGTGCCACGGTCATTCTGCAAAGAGATGACGTGATTCTTTGTAACCATCTTCTTTCCGAAGAACGGAACATCCACCTCGACACGCTCGGGCTTATGTTCGTCGTTGTACGGGTTATCAATGAACTCCTTGATCTTTTCTTTCAATTGCTTGATGTCAACGAACTGGTCACCGCAAAGAATCTGGTTGTTGCTGTTGATCAACACCACCAACAAGTTTCTCTTCTTGATGTCCACATCGGCATCATTCTTCTGATCTTTAGGTACAGGAGGCGGCAAACGTCTTGCCAAACCCTTATCTGTATCCATTGATGTAGTAATAAGGAAGAAGATAAGCAACATGAAAGCGATATCGGCTGAAGAAGAACCATTGATACCCGGTGTCTTTCTTTTCTTACCCATTTCTTTCTTGTTTTATCAAATTCAATATTACTTGGATTACTTACCCATGATCTTCTTGATGGAACCCCAAACTACACAAGCGAGGATAGCGCAAACCAAAGTGATAGTAGAGAGAATCCACATATCAGAGATCTTCAACCAACCAGCTGTGTTGTACTGCTGAGAATCAGCATTCAAACCCTGCAGAGGCGTATCGTCACCAATCGTATAAGTCACAAACAAAAGGGCGAAGAAGAGAACCAATACCACCAAAGAGGAGATAGCCTCTTTCGGATTAGTCTTCAACAAACCCAAGAACTGCCAGATTGCAAACAAGACTGTACTGATGATTGTTGCGAAGAACAATGCGGATGTCCAGTCGATCAGCAAACCTGTGTAAACAGGCTCCTGAAGCTCGGCGGCGGGATCTACGACTCCACCGGCGAAGAACATACCCAGAATGATGATGCTGACTATTGAGCAGATCAGCAACGTCCAGCTGGATATTTTTCTAATTTTAGTAACAGCCATAATTCGTATTATTTTTTGAATTTGAGGTTGTATTTGATAACCAAGTCAAGCAACGTGATAGAAGCATCCTCCATCTGGTTCAAGATAGCCTCCAACTTGCTCAGCAAATAGTTGTAGAATACCTGCAGGATCAAGGCAACGATCAAACCACCGACAGTAGTGATCAACGCCACTTTCATACCACCTGCAACGACCGTCGGGCTGATATCACCAACCTGCTCGATCTTATCGAACGCCATGATCATACCAACGACTGTACCCAAGAATCCGAGTGACGGAGCCATTGCGATAAACAATGTGATCCAAGAGAGGTTCTTCTCCAACAGACCACCCTGTACACCACCGTAAGATACGATTGATTTCTCAACAACGTCGATACCCTGGTCGATTCTCATCAAACCTTGGTAAGCAATAGAAGCGATCGGACCTCTTGTGTCACGAGCAATAGTTTTAGCGCCCTCAACATCGCCCTTAGCCAAAGCCTCCTCGATGCCTTTCAGCAACTTGCTAGAATTTGTCTCAGCCAAGTTCAAGTAAATGATTCTCTCCAAGCAGAAAGCCAAACCGAAGATCAAAGCGATGGCAACCAAACTCATGAAGTCTGCACCACCCTCGATAAACTTTGTCTTTAATGCTTGATACATACCTCCCTCAACTGCTGGAGCAGCTGCTTCTGCAGCGTCCTGAGCGAATGCTACGGTAGAAGTTCCAAGGGCGCATAAGCCCAAGAATGCTTTTGCGAAAAACTTTTTCATTGTGTGTTTAATTTTTAAGATTAATACTCTTATTTGTTTATTTGTTTTTTTTATTGTTGTTATTATCTATTCCATGGTACAACCCACTGCGGAGAGAGCGGGATTCGAACCCGCGAAACCCTTTAGGGGTTTACACGCTTTCCAGGCGTGCCTCTTCAACCACTCGAGCATCTCTCCAGTCATTCGCTTACCCTTGTCTGAAACGACCGTAGAACGGGCATTCACCGCTCCTTCGATCTTTTCAGTGCACAAATCTATACTTTTTGCTTGACATACGCACAATATCGAACCAATAAATTTTGAAATCGGTCAAAAAAAAGTGCCTAATGCCCCGTATTTATGCTTTTAAACAATTCTTCGGCGTTCTTTCTTGCGGTTTCTACGGCCTCCTCCACTGGAATCTCAAAGGTTGCTGCCACCTTCTCCACCGTCTTCCAAATATAGAGTGGTTCGTTTCTCCGTCCGCGGTAGGGCACTGGTGCCAAATAGGGCGCATCCGTCTCAAACAGGATCTTCTCCATTGTGGCGCCTTGTCGCAAGGTGTCCGCCAACTTGGCATTCTTGAAGGTGACTACGCCATTGATCCCTATCTTGAAGTTGGGTAATCGGTTGACCTCTTGCAGCTCCTCAGGAGTACCGGTAAAACTGTGGAACACCCCTTTCAACGACTCCGCACCAACCTTGTAGATGCTGTCGAGCACCTCTGGGTAGGCCTCACGTGTATGAATGGCTACGGGCAGATCCATTGCGATGCTCCAGCGTAGCTGTTCCTCAAACACGATCTTTTGCTCTTTCAAGAAACTTTTATCCCAATAGAGGTCGATGCCGATTTCTCCGATCGCACAGTACTGGCGTTTCCCTAAATAGGCCTCGGTTTGTCGAAGTACGGTAGCGTAATCCGCTCCCACGCTGGTTGGGTGAAGGCCCATCATCGGAAAGCAGTGCGCAGGATGACGATCGCAAAAATCATGCATCCGTTCCACTGTGGTCAGATCCACATTGGGCATCAACAAGGTGTCAATGCCCGATGCCTCTGCAGCTGCCCAAAGCGTTTCTTGCTCGGGGTCAAAGTCCTCCAAATAGAGGTGACAATGTGTATCTATCAACTTCGCCATCGCGTATTAAACCTGTCTGTGCATCAATTTGTCGCAAACATTTTTCAAAATAGCGGTTTGCGCTTCGGTCACACTGAGGATGCGCAAGTTCTCGTTGGCCTGTTCATAGAGCGCTTCGATGCGGGCTTCGGTCACCGCTTTCAAGTCTAATACATTATATATATGTGTAACCGCTTGTATCTTCTCTTGCGGATCGAAGTCCTTGCGTGCGATCCATCCCATCAATTCGGCTCGCTGCGCCGGATTGGCCAAACGCAAGGCGTTTATCAACAGGAAAGTTTTTTTGTTGCACAGAATGTCGCCACCGATTTGCTTGCCAAAGGTGCGGGGATCGCCATAGACATCCAGCAGGTCGTCTTGCAGCTGGAAAGCCAGGCCGATGTGAATGCCGAAGGCATACAGCCGCTCTGCATCAGCCGCAGGAGCTCCACCTAACAGCGCACCCATCTTCAAGGCGCACGCCAGGAGCACGGCAGTTTTCAGACGAATCATTTCCATGTATTCCGCTTCAGTTACGTCTAAGCGCGACTCGAACTCCATATCATATGGCTGCCCGCCACAAATTTCTAAGGCAGTTTGGGTGAACAGATCCAAGACCGGCTTCAGCAGCTCAGGATGGGTCTCTCCGATCAATTGATAAGCCACAATCAACATCGCATCTCCCGAGAGAATCGCCGCATTGGCATTCCATTTCTTATGCACGGTGGGTTGGTTGCGTCGTACGTCGGCGGCATCCATCAAGTCGTCGTGCAGCAAAGTGAAATTATGAAACACCTCTAAGCCGATCGCCGGACGGATCGCTCGTGTGATGTCAGGATGATACAGGTTGCACGCCATTAAGGTCAAGGCCGGGCGAATCCGCTTCCCGCCTAACGCCAGCGTATAGGCGATAGGGTCGTAAAGGCTTTTCGGCGGGCAATCGAACTGCAAACTTGCGATCTCCTGCTCAATACATTCGAGTAATTGTTCAAATGTTTGCATGTGAAAAAAGATTTTAGGGCTGTCCATAAAAAAAGGCTGCGATGAAAAGCAGCCTTTCTTTTGGAAGTATTTAATACTATTGCAATCTAAATGTGATAGGCACCGTATATTTTACACGTACTGGTTTACCTCTCTGCTTACCCGGTTTCCACTTAGGCATGGTACCGATCACACGGAGGGCCTCCTTATCCAAAGAGGGATCCACACCACGTAATACCTCAGCATCTACAACTGAACCGTCGCGGTTAACCACGAATGCGCAGATTACACGACCCTGGATACCGTTCTCCTGTGCGATCACCGGATACTTGATTGACTTTGCGATAAACTTCAACAGCTCGCCTTGGCCACCGGGGAAATCCGGCATCTCCTCAACGACGGTGAAGATCTGCTGTGCAGACTCCTCTTCCTCCTCCTCTACTGCGGGTGGAGTATAAACGGCGGTCTGCGCCTCTTGCTGGTTATCCTCTGATGACAAGATATCCTGTTGCTCCAACTCAACGTCATCCTCGACAACGTTCAATACTTCTGTTACGACGGGTGCTGGAGGGGGAGGAGGGGGAGGAGGCGTATTCTCCGGTCTCGTAATTTCCACTTCTTCCTCGGCGATGATATCAGCAACACCATCGCTCTCCTGCACGACCATGACATCGCGAGTGCTCCATTCGAAGCCTGCGAACAAGACTGCCAAGCCCACGACGAATCCCATCAGGACGCTCAGTGTCTTACCTCTCTCAAGGTCCGCTTTCGGTGATTTCTTAATTTCCATACTATTGTATAATTTAATTTGAAAGTGTTCTTCACTTCGGCAAAAATACAAATTATTTTAGTTCCACCACAAAATTGACGGGAATAATATATCTTTTTCGAGAAAATTCCGTTTCAGTTGAAGGATAATCCCTATTTTTGGACGATTTTTTAGCAGAGAACGATGAGAGAAAAGCTGATTATACTACTCTTAGGCTTGGTGACAGGGTCTGTCTCCGCCCAAACCGGCAATGAGGTCTTCTCCTTTTTGCGCCTTCCGAATGCCACACGAGCGAACGCCTTGGGAGGGAATACCGTTGCCTTGATCGAGCGGGATCCTTCGCTGGTTTTCCATAATCCGGGTCTGTTGGGTGCTGAGATGGATGGCATGATCAACTTTAATTATATGAACTACATTGCCGATGTCAATGTGGGAAGCGCACTCTTCACCAAAGCCATTGGGGAGCGAGCCGCTTGGGGCGTGGGTGCCTCTTTCATGAGCTATGGCTCTGTCAGGGAGTTCTTGCCCGACAATGTGGCGACGGGAGCGACAGTTTCTGCTAAAGACATCAGCGTGACTGGCTTTTATGCGCATGACTTGAGCGAGCGTTGGCGAGGCGGACTCTCGCTGAAGTTCCTCTATTCGGGTTTGGCGGATTTCACCTCGATCGGTTTAGCCGTGGATGCCGGATTGAGTTATTACAACTCCGAGAAGGGCTTCTCGTTCGGTTTCGCCTTGAAGAACATCGGATTGCAAATCAAACCCTACGAGGATGACCGACAGCAGATGCCGTGGGACATCCAGGCGGGCGTCACGCAAAAAATGGCACATGCGCCGATCCGGTTCTCTTTGACGGCGCAGTATTTGAACCGGTGGAAATTTGATACGGTGGATAACACGGTCGTGGACTATGCGGGCGACAGCTTTTTCAAATCCTTGGCGAAACACCTTATTATAGGTGTGGATTTCGTTCCTTCGGATAATTTCTGGTTGGGTGTCGGCTTCAATCCAAAGACCAAGATGGATATGAAATTGCAAGGCGGCGGAGGTGGCCTCTCTGGTTTCTCGGCAGGTGCGGGTGTCAAGATTAAGATGTTCGATGTCGGCTGCTCTGTGGCGAAATATCATCCTTCGGCTATGTCGTTGATGATTAGTGTCTCCATGACCTTGGCTGATTTCAAATCGGCCGCTACGGTCACGACAAGGGAAGATAATGAATGAGCGTTCAGGTAGGGAAAAGTTGATGAGAATGGCTTGGTTACGTTGTTTGGTCGCGGGTATTTGTGCGCTTCTGCTATTTCCGGCTGAGGCGCATGCGCAACGTTTGCAGACACAGCGGCAGGAGGCGATCGAGGCGGGGATGCGCTATTTTGAGTTGCCCTATCTCATCGCCAACTATTCCCGACAGCATGTCACGGCGAAAGAGAGCCTATCCTTAGAAGCGCTGTTGGCCAATCCCATCGAAGGATTCTATTTCTATCTCCGGCAAGACAGTCTCACGGGCAAGACGATGGTGCGCCAACCCGATGGCACATTTGCTCCATTCGTTGATGCGTTATCCCTTATACAAAAGAACTTGGCGCAAAATCCGCAGAAGGTGATGACCCTCTTCTTGGATTATGTGGTCGATCTGGATTTACGGCCGGATTTGGAGGCGGCTCAGTTGCAGGAGATGTTGTTCACCTGCGAGAGCAGGCATGGATGGCCCTCGTTGGCGGAGATGATCCAAAGCAATCGGCGGTTGGTGCTTTTCGAGGTATGTCCCCATTTGCAATCGCCCGCCTGGCTGCACGCCATGAATGAATATGTGTTGCACACCGATCCGGAATGGAGCAATTTCAGTGAGCGACCCATCGCTTTCGAGGAACGGTTGAAGATGTCTTTGGCCTTGTCTTCCAATCTGAAAAACATTGAGCAATTCATGGCTTCTGACGACGATCTCACCTCGTTGGCGCGTCGCACGCCTTTCCTTATTGAATCGTTCAAACGGGAGTGGGTTCGCGATGGTATGGTGCCTAATTTTCTGTTGATCAACCGGTATGCCTCTTGGATGGAACTGACGTTGATGACGCTTCGTTCCTTCCAGTTGGTGTATGGCGTGATCACGGCTAATGGGGATTTGCTGAACTACGTCAATTGGAAAGGACTTTCTAACCACACTTCTGGACGTTTTTTCTTCCCGGTGGAAGCCGGTTCGGAACTGCTCTTGGAGCCGACGAGTCCTGGTTATCAGATCGAGCCGATTCGCAAAAGGGTAGAAGCGAACAGTGCCAAATCCTTTGTGGGCGAGTTCAAGGCACGGCCGTTGGCCATTCAGGAGGGGTTGGTGCTCCATTTTCCGTTTGATGATGATCGGCCAATCATGCCCGCGCAGGAGGAAAAGATCACTTACAACGGGGTGGAGTTTATCTTTGATCCGATGCGCGGACGGGTCGCCTCTTTCGAACAGCAATCAACGATCGCTTTGCCTACGGCCGACAAGTTGCAGTTACGCGACCATGACTTCACGGTGGCGGTATGGCTCAAGATCGACAAATATAGGGAAGGGAAAGAGGATTATTGCGTATTAGGCTCGATCAACAACGCTTACCAACGGGCGCTCCACCTTATGATTCGCAACAAAAAGCCCTACATGGGCTTCTTCAACAACGATTTGGTAGGAAACACGTTGATTGAGGAGGGGAAGTGGTATTACATCGCTTGGCGCTATAACAAGCAAAATGGAGAGCAGGCGATTTTCGTAAATGGACAGTTAGACGCACTCTCAGAAGATCGACCGCCCTATTTGGGAAGCGACAGCCTGTTGGTGGGTATCGGGCTTACCGGGGCAAGTTCCTATTTCGAGGGTGTAATGGATAACCTCTCAATCTGGTCACGCACCTTGAGCGACAAGGAGATCGCCGGATTGAGCAACCAATCCATTGTCATACCCAGGAAAACAGCGGCTTCTCCGCTCCGTCATCTTGGGGTAATCGCAATAGTCGCAGGTTTCGCCTTGCTGTTTTGGCGTATATTTCGCCATCGGTCTATACCTCAACCCATACAGCCGCAAGTGGCAGACAGCAGTACTTCGGAATCCCTACCTGGCATAAATGCCGAACCTGCCGCCTCGAAGCCAATCGCCAATGGCCACCCGGCAGATGAACAACCTCGTAACCGGATTCGACTTTTTGGTGAGTTCAGTGTATTAGATCGTGAGGGAGAGGAGATCGCGTCCCTATTCACACCAAAGATCAAGCAACTGTTCCTATTGCTTTTGGTGCATTCTACCCGTGGCATGAATGGTATCTCTGGCAATGCGTTAACCGAGCAAATCTGGGGTGGAGAGGCCTCCAGTAAAAACAGCAAGAGTTTACGGAGTGTCTCCATCCTGAAGTTGCGTAAGATTTTGGAGCGGTTAGATCAGGTGGAGATCCTTTTTGCCTCCAATCGTTATCTGCTGCAATTTACGGGTAGTGTCTCCTGCGATTATCTCCGTTGCCTGAAACTTCTGGAGCAATCGATCAACGATCGTGCCACCCTGGAGCAGTTCATGGCTCTCATCAGCCAAGGCGAGGTCTTCGGCGAGGAGTCGTATGCCTGGTTAGATGATGCGAAGAGCTACATCTGCAACTCCGCCGTCGATCTGTTGACGCGTTTCATTCCTACCTACTCGCTTCAGACCGAGAGCGATCAGCTGATCCGCTTAGCCGATCAAATCTTGCGCAACGACCCCTGCAACGAGGAGGCGTTAGTTTGCAAGGTGCAAGCGTTGGCGCAGCAAAACCACCTGAAATCGGCGCGCTACACCTATCAACGCTTCGCTGCGCTCTACGAAGAGCTCTATGGCGAACCTTTCAAACGCTCCTTCGATTCCCTGCTGCCATCGTAAATGGCTTGGAAAAGCCTACATTAGCCGTAAGCTTACGAGTTGTCGAGCCGCAAGCTTATGACTATAGGTAGCCGCAAGCCTACGGCTTCAACAGTGACAAGCTTACGGCTTGTAGAGCCTATTTCTTTCCCCAGTTAGGGAAATATTTTTTCCTAACTGGAGAAAAATTTCTGCCCAATTGGCAGTAGAGCCGTTGCGTGCA
>OBLI01000488.1_pt1 | contig 41922 bp, 43 predicted proteins | sample 1519701 | NCBI WGS metagenome assembly OBLI01 (sample SAMEA3663005, study PRJEB22513) | pig gut metagenome | biome: pig gut; feature: pig-associated habitat; material: faeces | place: France | collected 2012
TTCCAATAGAGCTATTATAAGATTGGCATTCAGATTAAGTTCTGATGCCCCTTGCAGAGTTTTGACAAATTCCTTATCTAATCCAGGAGTCAAAAGAAAATACTTTAGATACTTTTCTTCGTTAGAGCAATTTGATTCAAGTAATTCCAAAATATTCTTTTTCCTGGTTTGCTCATAATCTACGGCAATTTGATTTAATTCTTTTCCTTTTTCTGTTTTCCAGAACAACAACTTATTTTTTAATATAGCTACCGTTCGATTCACATTCTTCTTTTTTACATTTTGCTTGGATAACTCATGCTGCAAAGGGGAAAACCAACTTGGGCGTTTTCCCTCATATATTCCTGGAAGTTCAGATATACTGTTTTTAAAAGTTTCTGGATGTAAGTCTGTTTGATTACTCTCAACAGGCTGGATCATAATATCTGATACAACGATACCAAGATTTACATATTCCCTGATCACACCTAATGAGTTAATGGTAGATTGATTCATGTTTTCAATCTGCTCTATTAATGATGCATTTTTTTGCGATAACTCCGCAATTTCTTTTTCATAATTTTGCTGATCGGTTACAAGCATTCCAACCTCATTCAATTTTTCAGCATACTTCTGAGATAATTGATCAAACAAATATTTGTATGTCTGATGTTCTTCTGATTCATATTCAGAAAGATCAACAATCACCTTTTCAGGATATTCTTGTTGAAGTATATTTATAATTTCTGTTAATTCCATATCTGCATACCTCACTTATTGTAAATAAGCATACCTCACAGCTTATCTGCATTTGTTATGGAAAAAGACATTTTTTCTCTGATAAATTGCGTTTAATAAACTTTGCGCCAATTTGGCGCAAATATTTTCAGTATCATTGACCATCAGATAAACTTTCCCTCCAGACACCCATAAAACACCCTAATTTCATGTAACAGGATACGCATAAATGCATACTCCCACCGCTCTGCTCGCTCGTCTGATTTATGCACCCAAACCGCCAGGCGGATTTGCAGCAAGGGGCAAGCCCCTAACACCCCATAATTAAACAGATAAGAAAAAGTCTGCGCCAAATTGGCGCAAAAAAAAGAGCCATCCATTTAGGACGACTCTCTAATAAAAAATCATGCAATTTATCAGTATTCAAATGTTATTATCTATGACGATGGGTATTGTTAACTGGCATTGTTTCAGATACATTTTTTACTTTCTGTACATATTCAGGATTTAAAAGTAAACATTTATTTCTGAAAAAATCTTTGATTTCATGTGAATCATTTGTTTCATAAAATTCCACTAAGAGTTTTTTAAACTCATCAATGTCATCATATGGAACAGATAAAATACCTATGTCATTTTCCATCATTATCTTATTGCACATAAGTTGTGCTACTCTTTTATTTCCATCCAAAAACATTTGAGTTCTCGCAATAAAACAAAACATTTCTAATGCTGCTTCCAATTTATTATCCATTGCAGCAATCTCGTCAAGTTTTTCTATAATAATCCGTTCCTGTGGAAATTCAGGAACCCATGACGTGCCGCCAATAGTAACTGGTGCTGTTCTAATATTTCCGGCATCATACGAAAGATCTACCATACATATTTTGTTAAGTTCTCGTAGATACGAAATATTGTTTGGATAATCTATATTATCAAACAAAAAATACCATGCTCTTTTCATATTTACAATGAACAGCACTTCATCTCGCTTTGTTTGTACCGGAATATTTGCTAATATTTTTTCAGTATTAGGAAATGTTGTGCCTAAACCTTCAATCCCAGCACTTTTCCAAATTGAATCAACTAATTGTCTTTTTCCCATTGATATGGACATATTATTCATAAAATCACCTCTCCTGATTATTCTTCTTTGCAGTGTTACCTATACCATCGCATTCTTCAAGTTTCCTGTTTTTTATTTAGAACAGTTTTTAATTTATGTACTCCCTTTCTAAGTAGAAAATGCGCAATAGTACCTCCAGCAGCAATGATAACGCATATTTGTAATCCATTTTCCTGGTTTTGAAAACTGCACAAGTAAATTATAAAAGCTATTCCTATCCAGCCAAGACCTTTTTTAAATAAAAACACCATTATTCTGATAAAGAATAATACCATTTTAAACACCAGTCCAACCACAAATAAAATCGGTTCCGCAAACATTTTAATCCCCCATCTTCCGATCAGCTCCGTACAGTCCATGTGTGTATCCCCAATAGGCCTGTTCTTCGCTGATATTATTCTCTCTTGCAATTTTCTGTACTTCATTCACTATCATTTTAGCGGTGAATCGTTGCTGATCCTGGGAAAGATTTTCTAAATTTCTCTTTTGAGTATATTCAAACGCTTTCATTTTTACTATCCCTCCTCACGCTGTTCAGGGCGTTTTCTGTATTGCGCCAATTTGGCGCAAATCATTTTTTATGGTTCATGACAACTCTACCTGGTCCGTCAACGAAATTATAATTATTATCACGAGATTTGTAAATTGGCATTTTCGTGTCTCCAGATACAGGCATACTATATACGCCTTCTACTTGTGCCGGTCCCTTAAATATATCTGTGCTGGCTGCTATCCTCTGATCATGAATCCTGGTGCTCATTTCCAATGCATACTTGTTAATAATTACTGCATCTTCATAATCCATAACTTTATCACAAATACCATAATCATTTACCATACCTACACTAATTGCATTTTTGTCAAAGCGCTGCGTAAATAATATCTGGAACGTTTTCCCGTTTTCAAATTCAATGCTCGTTCCGCATTGGAATACCTGATATCTTTTATGAAGATCTGTTGCTATCTCCGAAAATGCTGTGAAATAGTCATTCAATAGATTTTCCAATGAACTTCTAAGCTCTTTTGCTACCTTTTCATCAAAGACCTCTGGAAGATTAACGATTAAGGAAAAATCATCCATTAACAAGCAGCTCCTCCCTGGTCTCTTTCTGCATCCAGTTCTGTACCCAATCTGCAATACCCATTCCTTTTTTCTGCCGGCAATCCTTATCTGCACGAAGAATGTCTTGTCCACTCATGATAGAGTAACCTACAACGCCTTCTAATCTCTTACAAATATATTTCTCAAAATCTGCAATTTGAATTTCCTGTGTAGCATACCATTTTGAAAATATATCATTTCTGTAATTGCCTACTAACACACCTTTTAAATATAATTTTTTTTCTGAACTATCATTCATATCAAATACCTGGATAAAGTTATTAACCTTCATAGTATTGTCTCCCTTCATTCAATCTTGTTAGTTCAATACGTTCCAATTTTCATCAGAGATAATAATTGAACTTTTGCTCATGATGCTTGCATTGGAAGATGCAAGATAATTAGTTTCTCCTTTAAGGGGATAATATAAATATGCCATTCCATAAGTTCCATCACTTCTTAGGATTTTCTTGCACTGGAGATAGCAAGCGCCATCACAGGTAAGCTCCATATCATCCAGCCGATTCTGTGGAATATTACTGTCATATACTCTGAATATCAATTCTCCGGCATTGTTAAAGTAATAATCATATACGGTTATTTCATGTCCGGAACCCTGTTTTAAGTATAAACCAATATTTAATATTTTCCCTTGATCGAGATAGTCCATCATTGTCTCAGCAACGCTCCAGTCAACGCTCCAATCATTGCTGATCATATATTCATTCAGATAAGGCAGCTTCTCCGATGCTTCCTGGAAGCTTGCTCCAATCATTTTAACAAATTCCTGTTCGCCGGATGTAAGCTTATCTCCAAGGTAATTACTTAACGGAGAAGAATTGTCGTCTACGAAAGTATTTGTCTTATAATCTGATAATCCTGCATCCATCAATGTCGTGTTGTTGTTATCCCCATTTAAATCCCAGGTAATACCATTATAGCTTCCGCTGGATGGATACGTGCCGGTATTAAACAGATAAGAAGTTAAATGAGCAATGCCAGTACAATTTCCTGATGTACCATATTCAGATTCAAAATTCTGGAAAGGTAATTCATCAACATAAGGATCAAATGTCGTGTGATAATTATTATAAACTACCTGCGTCGAATCATCTGAATTACTTCCATTCACAGTATCTGATGCTACAATGCCATCATCATGGTACCAATAACCAAATATAAGCAGCCACAAATTATTCTTTTCTTTTCCGCTCCATACAACTCCGTCCCCTGTTTCCATTCCAGGAAATCTGCTCTTGAGCTTCTCATATTTCATTTGAATTTCATCTATGTTGGATGCTATAAAATTGATTCTGTCAGTATCTTTGAGCTGGTATATCTCCATTGCTCGTTTCTTCATATTCTCATTGCCTTCATCTGTATCCTGCTCCGGATAATATACATCCATTTTAGTAATATGAAGCGTATACAATAAAGATGAATTTTTGAGTAGGAATGCAATTTCATCATCTTTGGAGTTATTAAGCTGCATTTTCTTAGATGCAGTTGCAAAAATCTTATCCATGAGATTTGTCTTTTCAGTAACATATATATAATAAGCACTTTGTCCATTAAAGTCATAGGAAAGTTCTGCCCGGTTTCCACTTAACTCATATTTGCATTTCTCCAAATCCGAAAGTCCGTATACTAAAAAGTCACCCTCATATACCCAGATATCTATTTCATCGTTTGTATCAATTACCTGTGTCAGGTCGAGTGTAACTGTTCCAGAATAATTGTAGAGCCAATATCCCTTGTAGATCTTATTTATTCCGTAATCGGAAAGAGAATAACGGTCTGTAACATCCTCAACCACTGCTTCCAAATCGTTTGCATTCTCTGCGCTTAATACAACCTCACTACACTGATTATTTGCAAACTCAGGTTTCTCCATATCATATGCCTGCAACGGATCCATATTATTTGATACCTTATATCCATCTGTATACAAATCATCCATTGTGGAGCTTTTCAACGGATCAGTATTATAAACTTCAATTTCTTCCTTGTCAGTCAATCCATCATGATCAGAATCAGAACCATCATGGTAATCTAGTCCTGCTTTGTATTTATCGTACTGTGTCATCCCTTCAATGTCAGAGTCTATATCCTTCAGATTTTCCATAAAGGTATCCTGATCCGGCACTTCAAGACCTGTCAGAAGATTATGATTGCTTTTTATTGTACCGATTCCAGTCTTTACACAGTTCACTATAAGCAATATTAAGAATACAATTAAAAGGAACTTTACTGATTTATGATTTCTAAAAAAGAATCGGAAATATAATTTTCTCATTGATTTATTTTAGGTTTTATTATTCATATCTTAACCTCCAATCTATACATCTTTCCTTATATTTAAGGTAGCATTTTATATTCATTTTGTCAACCTTATTTTAAACATATAAAAAAGTGCTACTGGCAGTCGGTAATTTCACCGCTACGAAAGTAGCACCATAATATGTATTATATCAGTTTCACAATCATTCAACAACGAAATCTATAACTACATTGCCCTTCTCCTGCGATTTCCGGCTACAAGATTTTCTGAAGCACTGTTCGCAAAATCATACTTTCCATAAGTACTGTAATTCTTTTTTCTGGCTTCATCTACAAGCTCCTTTACCATTTTCTCTGCCTGTAGATTTTCTTTCACGACCGGATAATAATGCAGCATATCAAGATCAATAGATCTACCATTCACAATAGGTACTGTTTCAAGCTGCTCTCCAGATGATGTTTTGCCGACCAGGTTAATTCCACCAACGAAATTCTTTTTATAATCTGGAATGTTTTCAAATATTTTTAATGCCTCCTGTGCCGACATGATATTAGAATATGTATTTCCCATAGAGGGGAATTCTGCACACTCATTTACTTCAAAAGAAAACGATAGAATAGGCTTGTTACTAAAATCAACCGCAATCGGCCTATTTTCTATAGCATTTTTTACATACTCGTCCATCTGATCAGCATATTGCCGGAACACCTTCATAGATGCATCCAATACATCTTCTACATGTTTAATTTTGTCTTCCTGGGACAATGGTGTATCAGATCCAGCCATTTCTCTCTCAAATAATTTGTAATGTTCTGCAAGATGTCCTTTTCTGCTGTCTGTAAGTTCTATACCATAATGAGATTGAATCAGAATAGAAATACAATCTGCTTCAAATTCTTTTTGAGCTGAACTAATTTCCCTTTTTCCATGCTGTTCCAGCATATGTCCAATCTCATGAGATAAAGTACTCAATCTTTGTGTATCTTCAAGCAGAGAATTCAGGACAATCTGATTGCTCGATGGTTGATAATAACCTCGTCCGGTTATTGTCGAAAGATCCCTGGTAAACACATTACATCCCAATGATTCACAGAATTTGATCAGTCCTTCTACAATTTGCGCATGCTCTGCAGAGCTATATCCCATAGAATAAAGTTCTGGATACCTCTCTTTAGGAAAATCTGTCTGTGCTATGTCAAATACAGTACCTATTTTAAAACGAAGTACCTTCTTCCCTTCGATATAGCCATTATAATATCCCTTTTTCTGTTCCTCGGATGCTTCTGATAAAGGAACCGTCTGCCCATCCGAAAGTATCAATATTGTCAGCTTTACCGGCACCCATATTTTCATTCCCTTTTCGTCCTTTTTTACATGAGCATCCATCTTTTTCCAGGCATCAAAAGACTGCACAAACGCAGCATGATCATTCTGGGCATAGATAAGCTGCATATTATGTAAGGAATATTGATAGAACCTAGATGCAAACTCTAATACTTCTGCCATTTTTTCCGGATTTTCTGTATAGGATTTACTGACTGACAAAATCAATTCACGTGCCCGATTCTGGTTTTCCTTCGCCTGTTCTTTCCATTGCGCCTTTTTATTTTCGGATACCTTATATGACATAATCATCACTCCCTTCCAAATTCATCAATGAATTCCTTATATTGAGTTTCTGGAAGCTGTTCTGCAGGTATGAGCTGCATATCTGAATCACATACAGTTCCTATCTCATAAAGATGCAATGTATCTTCTGCAACAAAATAATGATTATTTTCATCTATTGCCACGAGCCATTTTCCCCAGTATCCTGCTACCATATAATAGTCTCTAACAGCTACTCCAATATCATTTCTTTTCATCTTCGTCCTCCTCTGCGACGTATAGCCACCATATCATCATTGCGGTTAACCCGATTTTTATTCTCTGCATCCGAATTGTTTCTTTTTTCATCAAGATATGTCTCAACTTTCGGAAGATACTGCGCCAAACTACCAGTCTCATGTGTTGTTATGGGATTTATATCTACAGTAATTCCATCAATACAAGGCATATCCTCATGAAGCAAATCAAACAGAACATCTTCTCTTTCTTTTGTTGCAAGTTCCACAACAACATCCAGATCAGATTCAGAATTTTCCATTCCTCTGCATCTGCTTCCTGTAACTGCAATTCCTGTTATCAGCGCATCCATTCTTGCATCATCTATCTTATTTTGAACAAAGAGCCTGATGAAATTCTCAATTTCATTACCATCCATACCGCCGATCTTATGGAAATAGGAATCTGTTTTCATTTTAAAAGAATAGATCTCTTCTACATAACCACTCCAGCCTGCCAGCAATTCATCAAACGTAAGTGTTTCCAGTTCTACTATGGTAATAGGTTCAATACGTTCCGGATATTTATTACCATCAATAAAAGTACTTATCTCCATCTTTTCCATATCAAGTACAAACTGAATTTCTACATCATTATCAGTTAAAGTAGTATATCCAATCGGAACTTCAGAAAGATTTTTAAAGTCCTGTTGTCCCTCGTTACCAAATTCCCGTTCAAGATAATCCTTAACCGACTGTATCGCCAGCATAATCTCGCTGCGCCACACAACTTCTCCTTTACCATTTTCTGCATAAAGCAATATTTCATCATCCCGCTTTTTCATTGCATCATCTAATTCATTGTAAGCAGTTTCCCCACTGATATATTTTTCAAGTTCCCATTTATCACTAAAGGTAACCGTATCAGTATCCGATATCCAGCCATTAAGATTTTTGGATTCCCGGTATTTTATATGCAGTCTGTAACTTTCTTTCTCCATTTCATCTGCCCCCATACGTTTTATTATTTACAGTTTCTACCTGCTGTTTTTTTTGAATTAACAATGCTTCATTGAAATCCTTTCCAGAAGGCGGGATGATCACATCAGTTATAAAGCCCTGTTCCTCATATTTTTTAACTAAGCCTTTTGATATAGCATTTCCTGATTCATCCTTTTTGCCGTACAGAGCCTTATGCGCAGCTTCATCATTATCCAGGCAGAAGTGAATCGTATCAATATGGTTATAATCTTTCAGAAATTGCACAAGTGGAGTATCTTCAACCATTCCCAGGATCAGCTTATTAGAATCGTAATCTTTATACATATCTATATATGACATACAATCAATAACAGCCTCGAATACCAGAAGCGTATGATTTCCTGGATTTACAATATTGACTCCGTAGTTTTTATCATTGCCAAGAACATCCATCTTAAATTTTTTCCCATACAGATCTGCGGTACCTCTTAACCCAGCATATCGAATATTCCCCTGCGGATCATATCCGCAGTATACTATGTTATGATGTACTGCATCCTCATATATGAGTTTATGCTGCACAAAATAAGAAACAACATCCGGCGACAATCCTCTTGTCTGAATCAAATACGCAAATAACCGCCTATAATTACCATTTTTAGGCGGAAGAATCATATTATGGTTTCGTTCTTTTCTTTCGTTACTCATGTCAGCAACAGAATCTCTCGCATATTTTATATCTGTCGGAGTTCCTTTAAAATCAAGCAGCCATTTAATAGCCTGTTGCGGTGTATCCAGACCGCCAAATTCCATTAAAAAATCAATCTGCGTTCCTCCGGTAATATTGCCTTTTCCACTCCAGCGATTCCAGGTTCTGTCATTATAAATGACCAGACTATCCATTTCCTTTAAAGAATAATGTGTGCCTGTTCTCACCGGTGTAAAACCAAGGCTCAATGCCACAGCACAGAGGCTAACGCTTAATGCTTCCTGGCGTTCCTGTGTTGAATATCCTATTGCATTACCCATTTTATCTAAGATCACAAAATCCACCTCCATTCATATCTAATAATAACCAAATGAAGGATTCTTTTTGTTTGGTTCAAAGCAACTAATATTGATACACCACAGACTTTCTGCAATAAAGCACCTACATCTTTCTTTTTAATCGTATTATTTAACAAGATACGAATAGAATAAAAAGGGGGAACTATCTCTTATCAAGTAAGGTCTTTGAAATATTTTTTTTGCAGAAAGCATGTATTTTATATAAAAATCTTTTAAATTATTAAGAACAGAAAATTAATAATATACTATTTACAGGCTTCAATAGCTTATAATATCGAGGTTTTCACATTTTTGCTTCATCCGTAATAATTGAATAAAGTTATCCACAAATGCTCTATAACTTGAAAATAAATGCTTTCACAAATTCTTTATAAATGGAATGGTATATAAGAGTTATTCCGTAAAACTTGAATAGAAAATCCCAAAATAAGAGGACGAAACTAATTTCATCCTCTTATTTTGGGATTTGTGTCAGTAAGCATACTCAAACGTTCTGTCAACTTCTTTTTTGATCAACTACAATCAGCCAAATACAATGTGTATTTGGCTATCATCTGTATCTCATTATTTATACCGCTGGCTGCTCCAGCAACTCTGTCAGGCATCTATTAACCAGTGCTGCATTTAGTTCTAGGTTCTTTTTTCCTTCTTTACGCTGAATAGTCAGGCTTTTCTTAATCGCTGATAAAACTACTGCAATGAAATTTCTATGCTGCCCTGATCTCTGGGTATCCACAAGTGAAGCAATGTCTTTAATTGCTTTATCATTACTGTTTTCTGCCATTTTGCTGAAGTTCGTCTTAATCAAAGCGCAGATATTATTCACATAGTATTCTTTTTCACGAAGCATCTGTGTAGATTTCTTAAAAAGAACAGTACTTCTTTTCATCATAATTTCATAATTATATGCTTTATTTCTCTTTCTGGATATAAATAGCAGCTTGTTCATCTTTAATTCATGCACATATTGCTGCAGACTCTTTTTTACAACTCCAAACATTTCACAAAATTTTTCATAAAAGTGATCCATCGTCATATGCTTTCCATTGACAAATCGTTGCATATAGAGATACAACAATTTTGATCCGGCTTTTAATTTTCTGAATTTATGGCTGCCGAAATCATTCTGTGCAACATTAAGATAACCCACATCACCTTTCTTGTATTCCGCTCTGGAGAAATCATTATTAACCAGTCGCACTCTTATATCTGCTGAATTTATTTTTTCATATGATATAAGATCTTTGTCCTGTAGACTATGTATGATATCATAAAATTTTTGAACGGAGATTTCTGTTGCATTACATACATCTTTATAATATACGGACTCAACAATCCCTTCTTCATTCTGATAAACAGCAATATAAAGCAGAAAATCAATTTCTCTGCTTGAAATACCTGCTTCTATCATTTTATCAATGTATGTATTTTTCAATTTATACAACAGAATTCCCTCCTTTCCTCATAAATGCATTCAGAATTTTCCTATATCAAACATAGACATTTGATTATAGGTTTCATAATTACACCATACTGTTTCAATACGTGATTTTCCCTGTTCTGCACAAGAGTTAAACTGAAACTTTGTCCATGAACTTAAATAATCGTTGTACAGATCAGAATCATAGCCTGAAATCATTATTTTAGCCTTGCTTTTAACCGCAGCTTCCAACATCTCTATATGATCCTGATCTGACATCTCATGCCTATATTGTTTCCCATTTCTAGTCTGCAAAAGATATGGCGGATCTAGATACATAAATACATTGGCATAATTAAATCTATTTATCACCTCCAGCGCAGGCTTATTTTCAATTTGTACCTGGCGTAGTCGTTCAGCTATATCAATAATCCATTCTGGAAGTCTATACCAGTTCCATAATGCATAAGAACGTTCTCTTCCAACAACATCGTTTTTCCAACCTACCTTATACTGATTTGTTCTAAATCCATGACCTTGCCAGCACTTTACAAGAAATCGGACTGCCTTTTGCATATCTGATTCCGTATCCTGATTATCCAGAGAGAACGCATCATTATATACTTCCCTACTAAATGGCGTCGTCATAACCAGTCTGGCCAGATACTCACTTTCTGTCTGTATGCACCTAAAAAGATTAGTAATATCAGAATCTAAATCATTTATAGTTTCAATATCAGAGTATGGTTTACTGAAAAATACTGCTCCACTACCAAAATATGGCTCCACATAACTATGATGTTCCGGAATCAAATCTACTAATGATCTTGCAATGTTCCATTTGCTTCCTGGATATTTTAATACGCTTCGCATCATTATTTACCTTGATGAACCTTTTCTATCCTGAAATGGTTTTAAGTCCTCCACCTTTACCGCTTTCGATAAAATGTCACTGCTTTCAATAAGATTCTTAATATTTTCCTCGTACCATTTATTACATTTTTCTACCTGGTCGTCCCATTCGTATACTGCATCTCCCATATAATCAGCAAAGTCCTTTTTTAAGTCCTCTAATTCTTTTTCTGCACCTAAAAGCCATTGTTTTTCATTCTCTATTGCCCGTATGCAGTCACTTATGTATTCATCAACACTTGAATATGAATCAACATATTCCCCTTTATTTACATCCCAATGTGTAATCTGATCCCAATCTTCAGGATTGGCTATATCCTCCTCTAACGATGCTATTGTTCTTTTTTCATCCTCTATACTTTCTTTTATTTCCTCCAGTTCGGAAAATTCACGCCCAAACATATTATAGCCGAAGAAAAAATGAATCATATTTTTGTCTGGTTCATCTAAAGCAAACCAACAACGTTCTGCCCACTGTTCTGCGTACATTCTTTCATCGCTGCCATTGGTATGTGTACCATTTACAAAATCCCCAATAAAATTTTCCAGCAATTCTGTCGCTGATAAGTTGTAACTCAGTGCTTTCTTTGCTAATCGTTCTACATCTGCATCCGATAAACGAATCTCGTACTTTCTTTCCCTAACAGTTTCTGCTTCCTGCGTTTTGTTATTCTCATATAACATGGCTATCCCTCCATAAATTCATAATCCTACCAGGAACATATACTTCCAATATATAATGATGTGAGCATTATAAGTGCAACACCACATATTTGAATCACATTCATTATCCTTCACCTCATTTCTATTCTTTTTTTATCAAAGGGATAGAGAGGAATCGAACCTCTGTAAAAAACTCCGGGATACAGTTAGGAGAAAAACCGGAGAACGCTCTACCGTTTTGAGCAACTATCCCACAACATCTAAGATTCTGATGTTTAATATTCTCTCTTTATTTGGTATATATATCAAAATAAGGTGTTTTGTGTCCACTTGATATTGATTTAATTTCCTTATTCAGCACATTATCTTTTTCTTCTTCACTTATTTTTGTTGCTTTAATTGAGCCTACGCATTTTTTTAATTCCCATTGTTTATTAAAAAATCCATGAAAAGTATATTCGTATTCATCTTTTTCAACATGGATATATGACGAATCATTTGCAACTAAAAGAAAATCTTTTACCAACATATTTTTCCTTTCTTTTCTTGATAAATGTCAGTTTAGTTCAGTTTAAATGGCAAACAATATATCCGTTACTATAAATATCATCAATGATATACCGGCTAAAAGTTGCGTATCGAAATGCATGTCCTTTCATGTATGGCAAATAATGGCTGTTTATATCTATGCCATATACCAACATCCCCTTTACTGGTGGTTCGAGAAACCATAGCACAGCAGATTCGGTAGTCCCGCTTTTTCCATGACATTCATATAATGTATGCATTTTGGGTTCAGTGTCCTTATTCGGATATATGCATAATCGTTTCACTTTTTTCATATCTTGCTTCCTTTAAATCCTAATGTTCAGTTTAGCTTATATAATCTTCAAATCTTTTAACGGCTGCAAAGGCAAACCTTGAATTAACCCACCTTTGCATACGTTTCAGATCGTCTTTTGGTTTAAGTTTGTACTTATCGTAGATCATCACATATGGGCTGTATCCTAAATCTCGTAAAGTGTATATCCTATCAAGATCCTGCTCTATGGTGGAATTAAATCCACACAGAACGTATACGGTCATTTTCCTATGATTCCATCCGGTAAGTTGCTTAAACATTTCAAATTGCGGAGCAATCTTATCTTTATCTTCATACCGGTCCCATGCAAAATGAATGTTCTTAATTTTCATCTGCCGAATGTATTCTGCTTTTTCCTCTGTCATGATACGAATATCGCAACCTTGTGAAAAATCTACCCACGCACCGCTGTCAATGAGCTGTTGGCTCAGTTCTTTCCAGTCCCGACAGGCGAACATATTCGGATCAAGAAGGACGATATTTTTCTGACCATTCCAAAACTCTGAAAGATCTGCAACCTTTACGGAACATTTACCCTCTTTTTTTCCAACGATGCAAAAATCGCACCCACGTGGACATCCCCTTGTTAAGAATCCATAAGCGGTATCCTTACACAAATCTGGGTAAAGGCTGTAGTCTGGATAGATATGCTCAATCTCTGACGGCAGTGGATCGCCGCCATCCAGATAATAATATCCAGTGCCGCCTTTTACTACTTCCCCAGCACATACCGGGTGCCGATAGTCCGGTGTAAAGGTAAATACCTTACTCATGTAGACTCGATCCGGCGGATTTATCCACGCAGTCAACGGATCGTACCATTCTACCGTATCTCCCTGCTGTTTATGCCACGCTGACAGCTTCATAATGGGGAGACTGGGGAAATTATGCCCATCAACATCTATCAGTCCTACTCTCATTTTTCCTCTCCGAAATCCTAAGTTATTTCCGTTTGTATCTACAATTCAGTTCTCTTCCTCCTGGTGTATAATGTCGAACTTTATTTCTGTCCTTGTAAATTCCAGTACAAAAATATCCGGTGCATATGCAAAAATTTTCTATATCCCCATATCTATTATTTTTTGGTATTTGCACCAACCACTGACAGTTAGCACAACATTCTACATCTTTATTCATTACAGGATGCAAAGAAGCTTTTTTTCTTATTGCAGTTCAACCTTGATCATCAATTTTTAATTCTCCATTTTTAAACTTGATTAAGAGTTGCTTGATGATAGATTCCATTTCATCCACACTGGTTCCTTGATCAAAATAGTTCTCCAAATCTTTCGTTTTAAAGGTAACCTTTGTCTTTGGTTTTTCTTTTGGTGGTTCAATTAAAAGTGAGACTACTTTTTCATAAGAAAGTGGCTGCTGTTCCGCCGTTTCCCGGATGATTTTGGCTTGTACCAGGTTAGGAATATGATGAAAGTTACTGATATATTCATATAAAGATACCTGGCTCTCCGGATCCAGAAACGCAAGCTCTGTTCCAATTTGAACAGTAAGCTTTCCTGTATCAATAAGTGCCAGAAAATCATCTGACAGATAGGAAAGCCTAACAAATCTTTGTACCTGACGTTTAGAGTCTTTTCCGGCTCCAACTGTCTCTGCTGTATCTGTTCGATTCTTTCCAAGTTTCTTTTCTTCATCAAGACACATTCTATAAGCCTTTGCTTTTTCGCTCGGCAGGATCTCGTCTCTACCGGATATATTACTATGTGTCATAAGCTTAGTCGCTGTATAATCATCTACTGACACAACTACAATAGGTATAGTCTTCAAACCAACGATACGTGCAGCTTCGGTCCTACAATGTCCTGAAATAATCTCATATTTACCATCAGAAAGAGGACGTACAAGCACCGGCTGAATAATACCATTCTCACGTATGCTGTCCACTAATTCGAGAAATTCAGCAGATTCTTTATTAATATGAAAAGGATGTTTCTTAAAATGTACCAGTAAATCAATATCTGTCTCATGCGGTTTATCAGTTTCTACCGTTACATTCTCTGCTTCAAGCTCCTCCTGCAATGACGGATCAAGCAAATATGAAGTGTCCATTTTTTTTAAATTCTCGAATATATTTTTCCCAGCCATTTATATCACTTCCCCTCTATTTTGATAAATTCTTCAATTAGATCTCCATAAACCATTGCTGCAGATGTTTTCGGTGCATATTTAAAAATACTTTCTCCCTCGCCATCTGATTCTGAAATGCGGACGGAATTAGGAATATATGTATCAAACATATTGATTTTCCCCTGGTAAGAATCTCTAAAATATGCCATAACATCCCTGTCATTATTAGTATTGATACGAACCATTGTAAACAAAATACCTAATATCTCTGGCTTTACTAATGTTCCATTCAGTTTCCTTACCTGGTTGATGTAAGAAAACAAATTTTGCATTGCTCCAACACCTAAAAACTGCGGTTGAACTGGTATAATAACTGAATCAGCACAGAACAGAGCATTGGTAACATAAATGCCTAAACCCGCTGGACAGTCAATAAAAATATAATCATAATCATCCTTAATACTGATTAAATATCTTCTTAAAACAATTTCACGCTGGATAGCACAGATCAATTCGCTTTCAAACGCATGTAATTCTTTAACGCTACAAATAACATCTATTCCTTCTTCATGCTGCATGATTGCATAGCCTTCCGGAACATCTTCACAATCCTTAGACAATTTAAAAATGTCGAGAATTGTCTTCTGCTCTTTAGTTACATGGATACCAAGCGCAGTAGTTAAATTTGCAGACGGATCCAAATCAATCGCAAGAACCTTTTTCCCTCTTGCTGCCAATCCAATGGCTAAATTTTTTATGGTGGTTGTCTTTGCTACACCACCTTTTTCGTTTACACATGCAATAATCTTACTCATATTCATTCTCCTAACTGTAATTTGATATTGATAATTTGCTTGTTTTATGTTATTATTTAGAAAATATGGGTGATTAAGAATTTAGTATCCCTGTTTCTAACAGGGCATTCCAGGGGTGGAATCCTAAACTTAATTCCCTTAGGATCCTGTTTGCCAGAACAGGATCTTTTTTTTACTGTGATATATAAGGAGGCTTGTATATGAAGAATACTAATTCCACATTAAATGGAGAGGATTTAAAGAACATCACATCTCGTGTTATATATCTAAGGAATCAGATACTTCATATGACGCAATCGGAGTTTGCTTCTGTTTTAAAAATGAGCCAAACATATTTATCGTTAATTGAATCAGGCAAAAAAACGATTACCAAACCGACCATTGATAATATTTTGGGTACATTTAAAATAAATATGGAATGGCTGTTATTCGGCATCGGCACCGATGATGATATCTTCCTTTCAACTTCATATACAAAGGAATATTTTACCAAATCTACTCAGGAATCCGCATTGTCCGCTTTGCAAGATGCCTATCAGCTCAAAAACAATGAAACAGATTTTGTGAAATGGTATTTGTCTCTATCTTCTAAGGAACGCAGCCATTTTCTATCATGTATTGAAGGTCTCTCCGATCTTATGAATTCTTATCCTCCCGGAACATCATAAGTACCCTTATGTGTTTTTTCCTTTTGCCACATTTCCTGTGCCACATGAGAAATAATCGCAAGATTTTCTTTCTCTTTAATATCATCTATACAATATTGAATTGTTTTCTTGCGTTCTTCGATGCCAATATTCTGCTTTTGTATGGGTCCTCCTAACATTGCTCCACCTCCTTTGATCTATACTTTATGGTTTTACTTCTGGCGCACCATAAAGAATCATATTTCTATCCCACTCTGTACGACCACTCAAAAATTCCTTGTACTGGTCAAGTAATCCTCTATAGATATAGTAAGAAAATCTTCTCTTTCCCTCTTTTTTTATAGCATGTCCGATTGGCAAACGATTTTCACGCATTAAAAATTGTAATGTGTCCAGATCCATTTCCAATTCAGAAGCAGCTTGTTTAGTTGTTACTCGTTCCATCGAATCACCTCTATACACATGTTCGTGAATCAAATTTTATTCTTTCTACTGGTGTATCAAAATATCTCGCGATTTGCATAGCTCTGTCAAATGAGGGTTTGCGACGTCCAGTCTCATATAAGCCAATTAGTCCTACACTTACATTTAGTTCGTTTGCTAACTCTTTTTGAGATAAACCTTTAACTTCTCTAAGGCTTGACAATGATACAGTTTCTTCTTTTTTCTTTTCTTTCTTCATTTACTATGCCCTCCTTTCACTTACTATCTGTAAGTATAATAACTTACAGATAGTAAGTTGTCAATAGTGTAATTTCATTTTGTTTGTTTTTGTCTAGATTTTCACTATACTGTCTGAAAACTTGATAATATTCAGTAATAGAAACGGAGGTGCGATAATGGAAGTTGGACACGTTATTGCCAAGCTGAGAGAAAAAAGGGGAATCAGCCAAAAAGAACTTGCAAATATACTAAATGTAAGTGCTGGCGCAGTTGCTCTTTGGGAAGTAAATAAAAGATGTCCTTCCCTTGAATCATTAGTAAATATTGCTGATTATTTCAATGTAAGCATGGATGAGTTTTTTGTAAACGACCGAAAAAATTCAAATTATATTCCCCTTGAAATCAAACACAGTTCTAAGCAGGGCTTAAAATTATTGGAACTATTTGAATCTATGAATGAAGAAAGTCAAGATATTTTATACGGAAAAGCTAGAGAACTTATAAGAGAGCAACGATTAGAAGAAAAAAGTGGAACCAGAGACATACAAAAAGCAAATTAATTCAGTTTCCGCAAAACTAGGAGGTGGTAATTGTGAAGATGCCAAATGGATATGGCAGCGTAGTAAAGCTGACAGGAAAACGCAGAAAGAATTGGGCTGTCAGAATATCCTATATAGAAAACATCCCAGGACAAAAGCCAAAACGCAAGCGAAAATACATAGCTTATTTTACTGATCAGAAAAGAGCCTTAGAGTATCTTACTGAATATAATAGTGGTGCGATTGTAAAAGAACATGAAAAGTATTCAGATATTCCAACATTCGCAGAATTATATGATAAATGGAAGAAATACCGGAAGGGATTAAAAACCAATCCGTCGGCAAGCTGCTGGAAGAATTATGACATTGCATTCAACACCTTTGCTGTTCTTCATGATAAAAAAATAATTTCAATACGTGCAAACGATCTTCAGGAATGTATTTCTGCAAATAGTTCAAAATCTAAAACTACTATCGGCAATATGCGTGCAGTAATACGAGGAATGTGGAATTATGCTATCTTAAATGAATTTACCGAGAAAGATATCACGCAACACCTTGTATTTGACTCTACATACAACGGTGAGCCTATCCATACAAGATTTACCGACAAGGAAATTGCTGCCCTCTGGGACGCTCTAGGGACCATTAACAACGTAGATATTGTATTGATCTATATTTATACTGGAACACGCCCTTCTGAGCTGCTGGATATAAAATCCAAAGATGTACATTTAGAAGAAAAATATATGATAGGTGGAGAAAAGACCGAAGCTGGTCGCAACAGAATTATCCCTCTGCATAACGCAATTCTTCCACTTATTAAATATCGTTTGGATCAGAACAGAGAATATCTGATTACAAATAAGTATGGCAACCATTATACACGTGCTGTATACCATAACTCTAACTGGAATACAGTAATGAGTAGAATGAAGATGAACCATGCTCCGCATGACGGAAGATACACCTTTGCCTCTCTTGCCGATCAAGTATCAATGAATGAAACGTGCCGAAAAATTATAATGGGACATGCTCTTTCAAATAAAAATGGAACAGCTTTTAAGACCGGAGGAAACTCGGATGTCACTCAGGATGTTTATACAGAGAAAACCTTAGAGCAGCTATTAGTTGAGGTAAATAAGCTCCCTGTCACATTTGACGATGTCAAAAAATAGTGTCGCCCACCTGTCGCCCACCTGTCGCCCACCTGTCGCCCACGATATCAATTTATCCCCTTTTATCTCAAGTTATCAGAAAATTCTTAAAATAAAAATATCCCCGAAACATCAGTGTTTCGGGGGATATTTTTATTTATCAGCAAACGCCTTGTGCCAGCATGGCATTTACAACCTTCTCAAAGCCTGCAATGTTAGCGCCTGCAACATAGTCTGCCTGACCACCAACAGTTGCATTGTATCTCTTTGCAGCATCGCTGATGTTAGCATAAATTGTTTCCATGATGCCTTTGAGCTTTCCATCAACTTCTTCAAATGTCCAGTGAAGTCTCTCGGAGTTCTGGCTCATCTCCAATGCGGAAGTAGCAACACCACCTGCGTTGGCAGCCTTACCACCTACGAATAATACGCCGTTCTCCTGTAAGTACTTGGTTGCTTCCAGTGTAGTAGGCATGTTAGCACCTTCTGTTACAGATGTAACACCGTTAGCAACTAACATCTTAGCATCTTCAATGTCTAATTCGTTCTGAGTTGCGCAAGGAAGTGCCAGATCTACCTTGTACTGCCATACACCATGCTCACCGTTCTGCTTAGCATGATATTCAGCTGATGGACGAGCTGCTGCGTACTCTGTAAGACGTGCACGCTTAACTTCCTTAACTTCCTTTAATAATGCAACATCGATTCCTTCAGGATCATAGATCCAGCCTGTAGAATCAGAGCATGTTACAACCTTAGCACCTAACTGATGTGCTTTCTCGATAGCGTAGATAGCTACATTACCGGAACCGGATACTGCACATGTCTTGCCTGCGATATCAATACCATGATCTTTTAATAAAGCGTTTGTTAAGTATAACAGACCATATCCTGTAGCTTCTGTACGTGCAAGAGATCCACCATAAGTAAGTCCCTTACCTGTAAGAACGCCTTCGAATGATCCACGGATTCTCTTGTACTGGCCAAACATGAAGCCGATCTCTCTTGCGCCTGTTCCGATGTCACCAGCAGGTACATCTACGTCTGCGCCGATATATTTGGAAAGCTCTGTCATAAAGCTCTGGCAGAATGCCATGATTTCTCTGTCTGACTTACCCTTAGGATCGAAGTCGGAACCACCTTTACCACCACCGATAGGAAGTGTTGTAAGTGAATTCTTGAATACCTGCTCGAAACCTAAGAACTTAATAATACCAAGGTTTACAGAAGGATGAAGTCTTAAACCTCCCTTGTAAGGTCCAATTGCATTGTTGAACTGTACACGGAAACCTCTGTTTACCTGAACCTGTCCCTTATCATCTACCCAAGGTACACGGAACATAATCTGACGATCCGGTTCTGTAATTCTCTCCAAAATTGCATTCTTTCTGTATAAATCCTCATTAGCATCAATAACAGGTCTCAATGAATCAAGAACCTCTGTTACTGCCTGTAAAAATTCGGGTTCACTTGCATTCTTTTTCTTTACTGACTCAAGTACTTCATCTACATAAGACATTGTAATAAAACCTCCTTAGTTTAGTATACATAGAATTATGAGAAATCCCTCTGGCACTGCCGGATACAACATCACTTTACCGTGCTAAATTTTTCTCAAAACATATTATAATCGAATTTTTTTTCATGCACAATCAGAAATCTACTGTAACGTACAATTTGGTATATTTTGCTGAATTTCATTGTTTCACAAATAATTGTACGTTTTACTGTTTTTTCGTGTGCGTTATCTTGTGTCTCGAATGAATAAATATGCAATACACTTATTATGCATGGAAAGTAACGAGAATCTTGGTACCCTGACCTTCCTCACTGATTACCTCCAGCGAAGCATTATGTACCTGCGCAATATGTTTTACGATAGCAAGTCCAAGTCCGGTTCCTCCGGTCTCCTTGGATCTGGATTTGTCCACACGGTAGAAACGTTCAAATATCCTTTCCTGATGTTCCTTTGGAATTCCAATTCCATTATCCTGCACAATCAGCTGTACACCTTCCCTGGTACGTGCCACACCGGCTTCCACCTTGCCACCTTCTTTATTATAACGTATTGCATTGTCACACAGATTGTATACAAGCTCTTCTATCATCTGTCTGTTGGCTTTGATCAACTGCCCTGTTCCCTTGGCACTGATGCTGACGTTATGATTACGTGCATTGACCTGTAACGTCTGTACACAGTTCTGCACAATGGCATACAGATCCAGCTCCTCAAATTCAGGTGCAGCCTGCACCCCATCCAGTTCAGACAGACGGATGATATCATTGATCAGCGTCAATAGCCTGTCTGCATTCTTATGAATCGCACTGGCAAAATTTACAACATTCTCTCCATCTACCAGATTATTCTCCATCAGCTCTGCATACCCTGATATGGAGGTCAGAGGAGTCTTGAGTTCATGAGAGACATTCGCCGTAAATTCCTGACGCATCGTTGCACTCTTCATAATGTCTTCATGCTGTTTACTGATCGTTGCCACAAAAGGCTTCAACTCATCATAGACCTCTACAGAATCCAGATCATCCATATGCTGTGCTACATTTTCTATCGGTTTTATCATCTTATAGGTAATGAAACGAGCCAGTGCTGCACAGATTACCAGTAAAAGAGCCACGATACATCCTATCAGAGGCAGCATTCTGAATAAAATTCCCCATATATTGCTTGCCTGCTTGGATACACGAATAATATATCCATCCGGATTCTTAACAGCATAATAAAACAGATTCTGTGACAATGTATCAGAATTTCTTATGCTTTCACCCTCCCCGGACTGCAGGGCTTCCTGTATTTCTTCTCTTTGCGCATGATTCTCCATCTTTGAGGAATCTGCGTAATTATCATATATTACAATTCCGTCATTCTCTACTATTGTAACTCTGAGTTCTTCCTGACTGGAATCGAATCTCTCCCATGGAATCTCCTCCTGCTGCGACAGGTCTGATATCAGATACGCATAAGATCGTATTTCTTCCATGACCTGCTTCTTGAGCATGTCATATGACACTCCCAGAGTAAGCAGTAACGTTTCTAATATGGCAATGACCGCCAGAGCCATACAATGTATATATATCTTCCTTTTCATGTAAGTAACCCTGTCCTTCCATAATCTGCATACTTTCAGGTATATTTTAGTACCTTGTGCAGGCACAAATTTTCACATTATTCCAGCATATATCCTACATTACGAATGGTCTTGATACGATTGCCAGCCTCACCCAGCTTCTGTCTCAGCGTCTTGATATGCATATCCACGGTTCTGGTCTCCCCACTGTAATCAGTTCCCCAGATACGGTTCATAATCCTCTCTCTGGTAAGTACGATTCCCACATTATCCAGGAACATTTTCAACAGTTCATATTCTTTAAAAGTAAGTTCGCAGGGCTTGTCATTCACATACACTGCGTGCTTCTCATCATCCATGGACAGTTCATCCAGGCTCAGAACCTTCTTCTCATCCTTGCCATCACCGATTCTGCGCAGCAATGCCCGCACTCTGGCTATCAGTTCCATAACACCAAAAGGCTTGGTCAGATAGTCATCTGCTCCCATATCCAACCCCTTAACCTTATCAATTTCCGTGGTTCTGGCTGTTACCATAATAACAGGCACATGCGCCGCCCTTGGATTATGTCTTATATTCTGCACGATCTGCAGTCCATCTTCATCCGGAAGCATAACATCCAGAACTGCAAGAGAAGGAACCTTTTCTTCTACTGCTGCATAGAAATCCTTCGCATTGGTAAAGCCTTTTACCTCATAATTACTGTTTTTAAGGGCAAATGTCTCTACTTCCAGAATGTCATTATCATCTTCTACTATATAAATAAGTGCCATGTTGATAACCGTACCTTTCTGCAGCACTGCTGCTTCCTTTTATTCTACTGCTCTACCGCCAGTCATAAAAAAGACAGCGGCATGACCGCTGTCCCTTATTACTTACGCAACCTATCTTAGGGCAATTCATATTTTCTAAGATAGCTTTGAAGTCTAATATCAAATTCGCTGCCTTCACCCTTTGGAAGTGTATCTACATACTCATGTGCATGTGTCTCATCTTCCTTCAGCTGCATGACGCTGATTGCGATATTGGAACAATGGTCTGCAATTCTCTCATAGTTGTTTGTAATATCAGATAATACAAAACCAAGCTCCACTGTACACTTGCCCTTACGCAGACGTTTTGAATGACGTTTCTTCATCTCTTTCTGGATCACATCAATTGCTTCTTCAAAAGGCTCTACATGCTTCGCTTCTTCTACATCTTCCTTTTCAAAGATATTGACGGACATATCAACAATGTCGCTGACAGCTCTGGAGAATGTCTCCAGCTCTTCCAATGCCTTTGAAGAAAATGTCTGTTCCTTCTTCTGCATCTCTCTTGCCGCATCTACCAGATTAATGGCATGATCTGAGATTCTCTCGAAATCACCGATACTGTGCATCAGCATTGTCATTTTCTTGGAATCCTTCTCACTCAGGTTACGGCTGGAAAGCTTCACAAGATAACCACTGATTTCATCGTCATACTGATCTACCAGATTCTCCTTGAATTCCACATCTGCTGCAATTTCCTTATCAAATGTAATGAACAGTCCCATTGCTTCCTGAAGGGAAGCCTTGGTAATCTCTGCCATCTTCACAACATAAGAATATGCCTGTTCCAGAGCAAAGGAAGGAGTATTGAGGAAACGCTCGTCCATCCTGACAAAATCTTCCTGCTGCTTTGCCTGTCTGCGTTCTTCTTCGTCCACCTGGATTACCATATAGGATAACTTCTCCAGCAATTTGGAAAATGGTAATAACACAATAGTTGCTGCCACATTAAAGACTGTATGCACTACTGCAATGCCAGCCTTGTTTGCTGCTTCACCAAGGAATTCAAAATGTACAACACTATTGACACTGTAAAAGACAACCATAAATATGGTAGTTCCGATAATATTGAACAAAAGGTGTACTACTGCTGCACGTTTTGCATTTTTGCTGGCTCCTACAGAAGACATGATTGCTGTGATACATGTACCAATATTCTGTCCCATAATAATAGGAATCGCTGCCGCATAGCTGACTCCCCCCGTATCACACAACGCCTGTAAAATACCTACAGATGCAGAAGAAGACTGAATCACTGCCGTAAGTACTGCACCAACGATCAGACCAAGTATAGGGTTCGTGAACATCGTAAATATCTGAGTGAACTGAGGAACATCCTTCAACGGTGCCACTGCATCTGACATGGCTTCCATACCATACATCAGAATCGCAAAACCGATAAAAATCGTACCAATATCCTTTTTCTTGCTATCCTTGATGAACATGACAAGGATAATACCAATCAGCGCAAGAACAGGAGAAAAAGAACTGGGTTTCAGTAACTGTAACAGGATATTATCTCCCTGAATACCTGTCAGACTCAGTAACCATGAAGTGATCGTAGTACCCACATTGGCACCCATGATAATACCGATTGCCTGAGAGAGCTTCATAATGCCTGAATTTACAAAACCAACTACCATTACTGTTGTCGCTGATGAGGACTGAATGACAGCTGTCACTCCTGCGCCAAGAAGCACTGCCTTCCATTTGCTGCTGGTAAGATTCTCCAGAACTTTCTCAAGCCTACCGCCTGATACCTTCTCAAGACCCTCACTCATAATGTGCATTCCATAAAGGAACAGTGCCAAGCCGCCTATCATAGACAACAAACCAAATAAACTCATAATAGGTCTCCTTCGATAATTATTTTACATGCTTTATCCAATTCAACCTAATTATACGATATAATATCATTTTTGTGTAAAAAAAATTACCTTTTTCATGTAAAATCTATGTAAAATTAATCTGTATTGTTTTAAAACGGATAATACAATATGGGCCTGCATAATTTCTTTACCGCTTTACTGGATAATGCTGCCAGTAATACGACAATAAGTAATACACTGCACAGAACCGGATACTGCTTCATTGCAGGAACCGGATAATACTTCAATAACCTGATTACGAACCCATGCAGCAGAAATACCGGCATGGTATTCTGTCCCAGCTTGGTTACAAAGGGGATTGTGCGGTTTGGCATACATACACACAGAAAATGGATGAGCAGAACTGCACAGATAATCGCTCCCAGCCTGATTACCACGTTATAATGCCATTTCTCATAGGCAGCCGCCTGATACAGCCAGGATACCTTGATTCCCTTTCGGTATTCAAATAAAATTACCGCAATGCCTATAGCTGCCGTTGCCGCAGTAATTCTCAACAGCTGTTTATGGCCGGCGCTTTCTCCAAAGCACTGTGGAAACACGAATCTGCCATATTCCTGGCTATATAAGCCCGCCAGAAAGAATGGGAAAAAGACAATAATCCTGGATAAGCTCATATAATATCCAATATTCTCATCAAATCCAGCCAGCAGTGCCGTGGCTACAGCCGCTGTCATGATCACAGCTCTTTTCTTTCGTGAATCAGTCACAACAAAAGGAATCAGTAAATTCCATATTACCAGCGCCAGCAGATACCATAATAACCAGTATGGTTTCACGAACTGCATATCACTGTCATGCTTTAATACAATGCGGTCAAATAATACATACAAAATCTGAAATACCACATACGGATACACATAGTTTCTTGCAATCTTATCATAGTGTACTTCCCTGCTGCTGCAAAATCCCGATAAAAACACAAATGCCGGCATATGAAAGGAATAAATCAACAGATAGAGGTATGAACTGTATGGGAACTTGATTACTTCGCACAAATGCCCCAATACAACGCACCCTATCAGAAATGCCTTCATATTATCCACAGCCATAAGCCGCTCTTTTTTCTTTTTCATAATCTTCCTCTTTATTTTTATTACAAAATGCCAGTTGCTATTATGGCTCATGAAAAATGCTTTTTCAAGCTTTCTTCTTGTTCTTTTCTCAAAACACTGCAGACAACAAAAGGCGTTCTACAGTTCTCACTGTAAAACGCCTTTTATAATATCACCTTATTTTTATACTTCAAACATTAATTCGCCGTATGTAGGCATAGGCCAGATATCGCTGTCAACTACCATTTCCAGCTTATCTACAGGTGCACGTAATGCATCCATAGCAGCCTTAACGGTATCTTTGTAGTAGAATGCCTGTGCTTTCACATCTTCGATTGCAGACGCCTTAGCTGTCTCAGCCTGTAAAGTCTCAAGTGCAGCCTGTGCCTCTGTCAGTAAGCCATCTACCTTCTTCAGTAATTCTACCTGCGTAGAAGCTGTAGCTCCTGCTTCCTTCACTGCAAGTACTGTATTAGCAAGATCTCCAGTATAAGCAGATACTGCCGGGATGATGTCCTTACCAGCCATGTCGATCATAGTCAATGCTTCGATATTGATTGTCTTAGCATATGTCTCGTAAATGATCTCTTCACGGGATTCCAGTTCTACCTTTGTAAAGATATGGAACTTCTCGAATAACTTCACTGCCTTATCTGTTGTCAGAGTAGGAGCTGCCTCGATCATGGACTTGATGTTAGGAAGTCCTCTTCTCTCTGCCTCTGCTACCCATTCATCTGAATAGCCGTTTCCGTTAAAGATGATTCTCTGATGTTTGGTCAGGTATTCCTTGATCAGATCATGTACAGCCATATCGAAATCGTCTGCCTTTTCCAGAATGTCTGCTGCTTCACAGAAAGCTTCTGCAACGATCGCATTCAGTGTTGTATTAGGGCTTGCGATAGAGTCTGCACTACCAACCATACGGAACTCGAACTTATTACCCGTGAAAGCAAAAGGTGAAGTTCTGTTTCTGTCTGTAGCATCCTTCTGCAGATCAGGAAGTGTAGATACACCAGTTAAGAGCTTACCGCCTTCCTTAACCTTAGCTGCATCACCAGTCTCAATCAACTGCTTTACAACATCCTCAAGCTGCTCGCCAAGGAATACAGAGATGATTGCTGGAGGTGCTTCGTTAGCGCCAAGTCTGTGATCATTACCAACATCAGATGCACTCTGACGAAGCAGATCTGCGTGAACATCTACTGCCTTTAAGATGCAGGCAAGTACTAACAGGAACTGAATATTCTTATTTGGTGTATCACCCGGATCAAGTAAGTTCACACCATTGTCTGTTGTGATAGACCAGTTGTCATGTTTACCGGAACCATTTACACCAGCATATGGTTTCTCATGAAGCAGACATCTTAAATCATGCTTATAAGCAACTCTCTTCATGGCTTCCATTACCAACTGGTTGTGGTCAACTGCGATATTAGCTGTCTCATAGATAGGTGCCAATTCATGCTGTGCAGGAGCAACCTCGTTATGCTGCGTCTTAGCTGTAACACCAAGCTTCCACAGCTCCAGGTTTAAGTCCTTCATGTATTCACCAACACGCTCTTTGATGACACCGAAATAATGATCTTCCATTTCCTGTCCCTTAGGGGCCGGAGCACCAAACAGTGTACGTCCTGCAAACATAAGGTCTTTTCTCTGCATATACAGATCTTTATCTACCAGGAAATATTCCTGCTCAGGTCCTACAGATGCCGTAACCTTGTTTGCCTCTGTATTGCCAAATAATCTTACGATACGGAGTGCCTGCTCACTTAATGCTTCCATGGAACGAAGAAGCGGAGTCTTCTTATCAAGTGCTTCACCTGTATAAGAACAGAATGCTGTAGGAATACAAAGGATTGTGCCGCATCCGGATTCTTTTAAGAATGCAGGAGAAGTAATATCCCATGCTGTATATCCTCTTGCTTCAAAGGTGGCACGAAGACCGCCTGAAGGGAAAGAAGATGCGTCAGGTTCACCCTTGATCAGCTCTTTACCGGAGAACTCCATTAACATTCTGCCTTCGCTGTCCGGATGTGTAATAAAAGAATCATGCTTCTCAGCAGTAATACCTGTCAGAGGCTGGAACCAGTGTGTATAATGTGTTGCACCATTCTCAACAGCCCAGTCCTTCATAGCCTTTGCAACGACATCTGCTGCTGCCATTGACAGCTCACCGCCATGTTCCATGACTCTGGTTACTTCCTGGAATACTTTTTTAGGGAGTCTTTCTCTCATCTTTGCAACAGTAAATACTTTGGATGCAAAAATGTCTTCCACGTTTAATAGTTCGCTCATTTTATTTCCTCGCTTTCCTAATACATTCTTTCTTCACTTGTGCTGCATACTCATAAAATATTTGAATATGCAAAAAGGTGTCCCAAAAAATACTTTTTGGAACACCTTTGTTCTTTGACTTATTTATTCACTTGATAGGCATATCATAACCGATTGTTTTTAAAAAATCAATAGGGAATTTTAAATTTTTTATAATTTACTGCACAATGCCGACCAAAAGGCGCACTTAGATACACGCAATGCCAACCTCGAATACGCACTTCGTGCTTCTTCTCGGTCGCGCGCTTCGCACTATAATCATACAAGGAAACTCCCTGTCTCATGCAAGCATGAACAGTGATTTCCTTGTATGATTGCATTGCTTCATCATATCTCGAACATCAGCTCCCCATAGGTAGGCATGGGCCAGATGTCGCTGTCAACGAGCATTTCGAGTTTATCAACGGGTTTTCTTAATGCGGTCATGGCAACATCTACAACATCCTTGTAGTAGAATGCTCTTTCCTTGGCATTCTCGATCTTGTTCGCATCGACTGTGCACTCTTCCAGATGTTTCAGAGCTTTCTTAGCCTCGGCAAGGAGACTGTCTACTTCAACCAACAGCTCTGTCTGGGCTGTAGCAGGTGCGCCGGCTTCTTTTACAGTCACTACGGTATTTGCCAGCTCTCCGGTGTATGCTGCAACTGCGGGAATGATGTCCTTTCCTGCCATATCGATCATTGTCAGCGCTTCGATATTGATAGTCTTTGCGTAGGTTTCATAAATGATCTCTTCTCTGGACTCCAGCTCAACTCTGGTGAAGATACCAAACTTCTCGAAGAGCTTCACTGCTTTATCTGTTGTCAGGGTAGGTGCTGCTTCTATTGTGGACTGGATATTAGGAAGTCCTCTTCTCATGGCTTCCTCATACCATTCTTTAGAATAACCATTTCCACTGAACAGGATTCTCTGATGCTTGGTCATATATTCCTTGATCAGATCATGTACTGCCATATCGAAGTCCTCTGCCTTTTCCAGACGGTCAGCTGCTTCGCAGAAAGCCTCTGCAACAATAGCATTAATCGTTGTATTTGGCGAAGCAATAGAGTCAGAAGAACCTACTGTTCTGAATTCAAATTTATTTCCTGTAAAAGCAAAAGGTGACGTTCTGTTTCTGTCTGTTGCATCTTTTACAAAATCAGGAAGTGTGGATACGCCTGTTGCCAGCTTCTCGCCCTTCTTGGCACTGGATGCAACACCTGTCTCAACCAGCTGCTTTACCACATCCTCCAGCTGTTCACCAAGGAAAATGGAGATAATAACTGGAGGTGCTTCACTTGCGCCCAATCTTCTGTCATTTCCTACATCAGCTGCGGACTGGCGAAGCAGGTCAGCGTGTGTATCGACTGCTTTCATGATACAAGCAAGAACCAGCAGGAACTGAATATTTTCATTCGGTGTGTCACCCGGATCCAAGAGATTGATTCCATTATCTGTAGTAATAGACCAGTTATCATGTTTACCAGAACCGCTCACCCCTTCATATGGTTTCTCATGAAGCAGGCATCTCATGTTATGCTTTACCGCAACTCTCTTCATAGCTTCCATAACCAGCTGATTATGATCTACCGCAATATTGGCAGTCTCATAAATAGGCGCCAGTTCATGCTGTGCGGGTGCTACCTCATTGTGCTGCGTTTTTGCCGTAACACCTAATTTCCACAATTCCTCATTCAAATCCTTCATGTAGGCACCGACACGCTCTCTGATAACACCAAAATAGTGATCTTCCATCTCCTGTCCCTTAGGCGCGGGAGCACCAAACAAAGTACGACCTGCAAACATCAAGTCTTTTCTTTGTAGGAACAGATCTTTATCCACCAGGAAATATTCCTGCTCTGCACCTACGCTGGCAGTAACCTTCGTAGCTTCTGTATTGCCAAATAAGCGCACGATACGAAGTGCCTGTTCATTCAATGCTTCCATGGATCTTAATAATGGGGTTTTCTTATCCAGGGCTTCACCTGTGTAAGAACAGAAAGCAGTGGGGATACACAAGATCACGCCACATGCAGATTCCTTCAAAAATGCCGGAGATGTGATATCCCATGCTGTATAACCTCTTGCTTCAAAAGTCGCGCGAAGTCCTCCAGATGGGAAAGAAGAAGCGTCAGATTCGCCTTTGATGAGTTCTTTTCCGGAAAAATCCATAAGCATTTTTCCTTCTTCGTCAGGATGTGTTACAAATGCATCATGTTTCTCAGCTGTAATGCCTGTCAGCGGCTGGAACCAGTGTGTATAATGGGTTGCACCATGCTCAACAGCCCAGTCCTTCATTGCCTTTGCCACTACATCTGCCGTCGCCATGGAAAGCTCACCTCCGTGCTCCATAACACGAATTACTTCCTGAAATACTTTCTTAGGCAGCCTTTCTCTCATCTTGGCTACTGTAAATACATTGGATGCGAATAATTCTTCAACATTAAGCAGTTCGCTCATTATCTTCTTCCTCACTTTCGGTATCAAGAAATTGTGAAATATTTCATCTGTTTTATCATATCATATTAACCGCTATATTGCACAGCAGTAAATACTACACAATGTTTATTTTTGTAGCATATTCCTATAAACATTTTGCACAATAAAAAAACAGCACATTTCAATTTTGTTTAAAATGCACTGCTTCTTTTATCTAATTTGCCTTAACACGCATGAGGTCGTATTGCTGTGGAGTGACATCCAGCTGCACATACAATACCTGCCTGGAGTGAGGACAGCTCTCTACTGCTTCTCCCTCTTCGTTATACATACCAAGTACTTTTGCTTCTACATTGCTTCCATCCGGCTTCATGATCTCGATTGTATCACCTACGCAGAACTTGTTGCGCTGCTCGAACCTGGCAAATCCTCTCTCATCTATGGATTCTACGATTCCAAGATAAATATATTCATTCACATATGTGTTATTGTCATAGATCTGCGTCTCTTCACTTGGCTTGCCAAAATAGAAGCCCGTCGTGAACTGTCTGTAGGTACACTTTGCAATTTCCGCACGATACCAGTCCATATTCGCCTGATATTTCTCCGGCGATTCCAGATAATCATCAATAGCCTTACGATAAGTCCTTGCCACACATGCCACATACAAGGCGGTCTTCATTCTGCCTTCGATCTTGAGACTGTCAATTCCCGCTTCTATGATTTCAGGGATATGCTCGATCATGCACAGATCCTTGGAGTTGAAGATATAGGTACCTCTCTCATTCTCATAGACCGGCAGATATTCTCCGGGGCGTTTCTCTTCCACGACTGCATATTTCCAGCGGCATGGATGCGTACACGCACCCTGGTTTGCATCTCTTCCCGTGAAATAATTGGATAAAAGGCATCTGCCTGAATAGGAGATACACATTGCACCATGAATGAAGCTCTCAATCTCCATTTCATCCGGGATATGCTTCCTGATTTCGGCGATTTCTTTCAGAGAAAGTTCTCTTGCAGATACTACTCTCCTGGCTCCCTGCTGCCACCAGAACAGATATGTCTGATAGTTCGTATTGTTAGCCTGTGTCGAAATATGAATCTCAATCTCAGGACAGACTTCCTTCGCAATCATGAACATACCCGGATCAGAAATAATCAATGCATCCGGTTTCATCTCTTTTAACTCGTTAAAATATGCTCTTGCGCCCTCCAGATCATCATTATGCGCCAGAATATTCGCAGTCACGTACACCTTCACACCATGCTCATGCGCAAAAGCAATGCCTGCTGCCATATCTTCCATGGAGAAATTCTTGGCTTTTGCACGAAGCCCAAATGCTTCTCCACCAATATATACTGCATCAGCGCCAAAAATAACAGCTGTTTTTAATACCTCCAGGCTGCTGGCAGGAACCAGCAATTCCGGTTTTTCTCTTCTCATTTTTATAACCATGCCCTTTCAGTGACCTGTATATTTCCAGTCAAAGTCACATTTTCTTTGTGGATAGAGTCACTCCATCTGCCACCGGCAGGATTACTGTCTCCAGTTCCTCATGATGCGTCAGTGCATACAGATATTCCCGCATTCTGTTATGGATCGTGCGGTTACGTCTCGTTACTGCATATTTGGACTCTACGATATCTCCATCCTGTAAAATATTATCAGATACCAGAAGACCACCGGGTTCCAGCAGTCTCAAAATATCCGGCAGGAAGTGAATATACTGTCCCTTCGCAGCATCCATAAATATAAAATCAAAGGTCTCCTGCATATCAGCCAGGATTTCTACCGCATCACCCTCTAACAGCGTGATCCTATCTTCCTTTCCTGCCTTTTTAAAGTTCTCCTTTGCCAAGGGAATCCTCTTCTCATACTTCTCTATCGTTGTAATATGACACCCCTGCGGTGCATACTCACTCATCAATAACGCAGAAAAACCAATGGCCGTTCCTACCTCCAGAATTTTCATGGGTCTGCCCCAGGTCAGCAGAAACTTTAACAGACTCTGCATCTGCGGTCTGACGATCGGTACATTGGTTTCTCTTGCATATTTCTCAAGCTCATGCAGATAAGGCGGATTCCCGGAATCAAAGGAATGGATAAAAGTCATCATTCTTTCATCTGCGATCAATTGCCCTCCTCCGTTTCTGCCTCATCTGCTGCGCACATAGTCTCTAACATTTCCTCTACAGACATGGCTGTATTCAATTCATACGTACCGGGCTTGATCTCGTCTTTATATTCTGACAATGCTTCCTGCACATAGAATACCGTCGCATTATCAATCAGTCCTTTGTTCTCCAGTAATTTGCCTACATCCTTGCTGTCCTGACCTTCTGATACAGTCACATTGACGGTTCTTCCGTCTCCTTCATCTTTCGGAATGTCTGCAAATACCTGGAACCCAAAATCATAAGCACCTACGGCCAGCTTAAATACAACAACAATGACGGCTGCTGCAATGGCAATCTTAGCGATCATTGCGGTAATCGCACCTAAAAGCTGCTTTACATCCATACTGTCTCCTCCATGCTGATACTGCTTACTCTATCTCCATAATGATCGGCAGGATCATAGGCCTTCTCTTTGTCTTCTTCCATACGAATTCACCCAGAGTATCCTTAATGTTGCCCTTGATCTTACCCCAGTCTGTTACATTCTTCTTCAGACAGGTAGTTACTGCCTTTTCAATTACCTTGTGTGCCTCATCCATCAATGCATCCGACTCTTTCACATAGACGAATCCCCTGGATACGATATCCGGTCCTGCCAGTAATTCTCCTGTTGCACCATCCAGTGACATGACCACAATCAGAATACCATCCTCTGCCAGATGCTGTCTGTCACGCAGTACTACATTTCCTACATCACCAACACCAAGACCATCTACAAGGACTGTGCCCACCGGTACTTTACCATTTACAGCTGCACCATTATTATCCAGCTCCAATACATCACCAGAGCTTAAAATAAAGATGTTCTCTTTATCATAGCCCAGTTCTGAAGCAATTCTTGCCTGTGCCTTGAGATGCTTATATTCTCCATGGACAGGAATTGCATATTTAGGCTTTGTCAATGTATAGATCAGCTTAATCTCTTCCTGACACGCATGTCCTGATACATGGGTATCCTGGAAAATAACATCTGCGCCCTTCTTGCAAAGCTCATTGATTACCTTGGTTACTGCCTTCTCATTTCCCGGAATAGGATTAGAGGAGAAGATAACCGTATCTCCCTGACTGATAGAAATCTTCTTATGCATGCCACTTGCCATACGGCTGAGTGCAGCCATACTCTCACCCTGGCTTCCGGTTGTGATGATAACTGTCTTATCTCTCGGATAATTCTTCAGCTTCTCAATATCAATCAGTGTGTTCTCAGGAATATTAATACGGTTCAGGTTGGAAGCAGTCTCTATGATATTCACCATACTTCTTCCTTCCACGACTACTTTCCTGCCAAACTTATATGCGGTGTTAATGATCTGCTGTACACGGTCAACATTGGATGCAAAGGTTGCAATAATGATTCTTGTCTTTTTATGTTCTTCAAACAGCGTATCAAACACACTGCCAAGCGTTCTCTCTGATGGTGTAAATCCGGGTCTCTCTGCATTCGTACTGTCGCAAAGCAGTGCCAGCACACCCTTCTTACCCAGCTCTGCAAAACGCTGCAGATCGATTGTATCGCCATATACCGGCGTATAATCTACCTTAAAGTCTCCTGTATGCACTACAATACCGGCTGGAGAATAAATGGCCAGTGCAGCCGCATCTACGATACTGTGGTTTGTTTTAATAAACTCAATTCTAAAGCATCCAAGATTAATGCTCTGACCAAATTTTACAACTTTTCTTCTGACATTATGGATCAGATTGTGCTCTGTAAGCTTGTTCTCTATAATTCCCATTGTCAGCTTCGTTGCATAAACAGGGACATTGAGTTCCTTCAATACATAAGGAAGTGCACCAATATGGTCTTCATGACCATGTGTGATCACAAAGCCCTTTACCTTATCTGCGTTATTCTTCAGATACGTAATATCAGGAATAACCAGATCTACGCCCAGCATATCATCTTCCGGGAAACTCAGACCGCAGTCAACTACAACAATACTGTCTTCATACTCAAAGGCAGTAATGTTCATACCAATCAGCTCAAGACCTCCTAAAGGAATAATCTTAAGCTTTGATGTATTTTCTTTTTTATTTTGTTTCAAAGTAAACCTCCATCTAAAATTTTCTATATATAACAGCACCCTGCTGTTTTATCGCTTATATCAAGTCAATATCTTCCAGTATGTTCTCAAATACTGCTGATACTGCATCGAACTCTGTATCATCCTCTACCATGCTGTAGACACGTTCCTCTGCATCAGAATCTGACATATCCTTTAAAATATAGGCTTCTCCCTCTTCATCTTCTTCTGCATCTGTTACAAGTATATAATTTACACCACCGATCGTAGTCTGTTCCAACACATAGAAATCAACAGCTTCACCGCCATCCGGCACAAAGGTAATTTTCTCCATTATGCGTTCTCCTTATTCTTGCGCAGGTCAAGAAATCCCTGCAAAATAAAAACTGCCGCTATTTGATCGACGTATTCCTTACGGTCCTCACGTCTGATACCGGCTTCCATCATTGCTTTATCTGCTGCTACTGTTGTCAACCGCTCATCCCAGAGATGTACAGTCAGTCCTGTCCTGCGTTCGAGCATTTCTTTAAAAGCCAGCGTTTTCTCTACACGCTCGCCCAGTGAATCATTCATATTCTTAGGATAGCCAAGTACGATTTCTTCTACTCCATACTCTACTATCAGCTCTTCAATTCTTGCCAATGTCTGACGCAGTTTATTCTCCGACTTTCTACGTACAATCTCTATTCCCTGAGCGGTAATGAGCAACGGGTCGCTGATGGCTACACCAACAGTCTTTGACCCAAAATCCAATCCCATTATCCTCATGCAATTTTCTCCTGTTAACCGCTTGTCCACTTTCTTAATTATTCCAACCGGAATTTCTGATGTATGCCTTGAGCATTTCTTCTACAAGTTCATCACGCTCTACCTTCATAATCAAGGCTCTCGCATTCTTATGGCTGGTAATATAAGTAGGATCCCCTGACATAATATAACCAACGATCTGGTTGACCGGATTATAACCCTTCTCTGTTAAAGCAGCATATACAGAAGACAGCACATCTTTCACTGTTGAAGCTTCTTCTAACTCTTCCGGAAGAATCTGAATAAATTGTGTACGTGTTAAATCCTCCATCTGTCCATGCTCCTTTCCATTACTGTCTGCTATCTGAATACGCCGACAGCTGCATATTTTCGAGAGGTATTTTCATGTCTTTATCCTTTATCATACTCTAATTTGTTTGAAAATTCAATGAAAAGTTGTCCCTTTTGTACTTAATAAAAGAATTTCATCATTTAATGCGCTTTCAATCCTGCCAAACACCAGTTTATTGCGGCAGTCTTCATCTGATGGATAAGCGACCTTGACATATTCTCTTGTGTGCCCAATCCAGTATTCCCGTCCCAGAATTTCCTTCTTCTCCTCCAGCAGTACCTCTTCTTCTTTGCCAATATAACAGAATCTGAATTCCCTGGATTGTTCTTTCTCCATGTCCAGCAAAATATTGCTGCGTTTCGTCTTGTCTTTTTCCAGAATCTGACCTTCCATGACTGCGGCTCTTGTTCCTTTCCGCTTGGAGAACTTGAAAATATGCATTTCATAAAAGCAGATCTCATCCAGGAACTTCCTGGTCTCTTCAAATTCTTCTTCGCTCTCCTGTGGGAATCCCACAATGACATCCGTTGTGATAGCCGGGTGTTCAAATGTCTTTCGCAGCAGTGCCACTCCCTGCTTAAATTCTTCCGGGGTATAATGACGGTTCATTCGCTTCAATGTAGCCTCGCTGCCACTTTGGAGAGAAAGATGGAAATGAGGACATATTGTCTTTAACTGCCCGATTCCATGTGCAAACTCTTCCGTAATCAGACGTGGTTCCAGAGAACCCAGGCGAAGTCTGGTCACTCCTGGTATTTTATCTACTTCCTGCAATAATTTTAAAAGATGCCAGTTGGTTTCAGCTCCATAGACAGCTCTGCCTTTTTCCTCAAAATCAATTCCATAAGAGCTGATATGAATACCGGTTAAGACAAATTCCTGATAACCGGCCTGTGCCAGCCCTGTAATCTCCTCAACGATATCTTCGCTCTTTCTGCTTCTGACCCTTCCCCTGGCATAGGGAATCAGACAATACGAACAGAACTGATTGCATCCATCCTGAATCTTGATGTATGCCCTGGTGTGCTCCTGTGTCCCTGTCAGCTTCATCTCCTCATACTCATCAGTATGATTGATATCTATAACTGCCTCTTCCTCTACGCCGTTCATGTAATTCTCAAGGATAGAAACCAGGTCTTTCTTCTTATTGTTACCAATGATGAGATCTACCGCATCATCTTCCCTGGCGCCCTGTGTATCAGACTGTACATAGCAGCCCACCGCCACTACGATTCCTTCCGGATTGGTCTTCTTGGCTTTATGAAGCATCTGTCTGCTCTTGCGGTCTGCAATGTTTGTAACAGTACAGGTATTTACAATATAAATATCTGCTTTTTCTTCAAAAGGCACAATTTCATAGCCTTTGTTCTTTAATTCCTGTAACATTACATCCATTTCATATGAATTCACTTTACAGCCAAGATTATGGAATGCAGCTTTCCTGCTCATGTTGTTTCCTCCGGTTCTTATCGTATCTCCCGTTTTCTCTTCGGGGCGGTTAATTCTGTGTTAATTCTCTCATTCACTGTAATTAATAGCAATCTGTACAGTTTTATTAGATATTTTCGTCATTTTTTATGACAACTGATTAGCTTCTTTGGTTGACTTTTCCTGTATTTCCCTTTATTATTAAGTAAGAAGGTATGTGGTGCGGTACACTGGTATCGTTGCCCAAATAATAAGGAGGTAGTCAGAATGAAGACTGTTCAAATTTCTTTAAACTCTATTGACAAGGTTAAGTCCTTCGTTAATGATATTACAAAATTCGATTATGATTTCGACCTCGTATCAGGCAGATATGTCATTGATGCAAAATCCATTATGGGTATCTTTAGCTTAGACTTATCCAAACCAATCGATTTGAATATCCATGCAGAAGGCAATGCTGATGAAGTTATGGAAGTTTTAAAGCCATACTTAATCTAATCAACATACTTAGAATATGCACAAACAAGAAATTCACCATGTATGATATATACATGGTGTTTTTGTATATATATGATACCAGGGGTATAAACCATAAAAACACGATGTGCTCGCACAAGAGTGTTTTCATGGTTTCATACTCCGCCCCGATATGAGCATAAAAGTGAAGCACAAGCTTCACGATATGCGAATATTGGGGCAGGATTGTGAGAGTGCAAAGCACGAAACAATCCGTGTGGTATCATATACCTCTCTACTCATTCCAACTAACTGTGATCACTTCATCTGTATCCAGTGCGGTCTGCACTAATGCATCAATTCCCTCTTCCAGGTTCTTCTCATGTGCCCTGATTACTTTCAGGTTCGGTTTCGTTACCGGATGCTTTGCAACAAAAATCGTACAGCAGTCTTCAAATGGCAGAATAGAAGTCTCGTATGTGTTGATTTTCTCAGATACTTCTACAATCTCCTGCTTGTCAAATCCAATCAACGGTCTGTATACAGGTATGGTACACACATCATTGGTAGCCATCAGTGACTGCATTGTCTGGGATGCTACCTGACCGATACTTTCTCCCGTGATCAATCCAAGACAGCCGTTTTCCTGGGCGATATGCTCTGCTATACGCATCATATATCTTCTCATGATAATTGTCAGCTCATCATGAGGACACTTCTCATAGATATATAACTGAATATCTGTAAAATTAATAACGTGCAGATTGATAGGTCCACTGTATCTGGATACCAGTTTTGCAAGGTCTACGACCTTCTGCTTTGCACGCTCGCTGGTATATGGCGGTGCATGGAAATAAACCGCATCTATCTTCACGCCGCGCTTGGATATCATATAACCTGCAACAGGGGAATCAATACCTCCTGACAGAAGAAGCATACCCTTACCATTCGTACCGATTGGCATACCGCCCGGTCCTGGAATCACTACAGAATAAATATAGATCTTCTCACGAACCTCTACATGCAGCATGACATCCGGCTTGTGTACATCTACACGAATCTCCGGGAAAGCTTTCAGAATCGCTTCACCCAGATCACAGTTGATGTCCATGGAGCACTTGGGATAGTTCTTTCTTGCACGTCTTGCCTCTACCTTGAAAGTAATATTCTTATCAGGATATACAGAATCCATATAGGCAACTACATCTTCACACAGCTTCTCAAAGCCTTCATCCTCTACATGAACAACGGGACAAATGGCAGAGATACCAAATACAGTCTTGAGATTATCAACTGTCTCATCAAAATCAAAATCTGTCAAAGCATTGACATAGATTCTGCCCTGCGTTTTGGTTACTTCAAACTCACCCTCGCAGCGAGTCAGTGCATATCTGATCTGGTCGCAGAGTCTGTCTTCAAAGATATATCGGTTCTTGCCCTTCACGCCGATCTCAGCGTACTTTATCAAAAATGATTTATACATGTTTTTTCCTTTCATAATTAGCGTCTAGTGTAACGACGAAGCATAGGTATCATATCATACATTTGCTGCAATGTATAGTCAATTTCCTCCTGAGTTGTAAATACACTGAAGCTGAAACGCAATGTAGAATCCAGATATTTCTTCTCCACACCGATTGCCTGCAAGGTGGAGGAAGTCGTTGCCTTATGCGCTGAACAGGCACTTCCTGCTGATACACAGATGCCCCTGTCCTCTAAGGAATGCAGCAATACTTCACTTCTGATTCCACCGATTGATACGCTGACTACATGGGGGGCGCTGTCCCTTCCCATAAGTCCATTAATTCTGACATCTTCTATCCTCGTTACGCCCTGTATAAATCTGTCTTTTAATGCATACAGCCTATCGTTTTCCGCCTCAAGGTTCTGATATATTTTCTCAACTGCTAATGCCATTCCTGCAATTCCCGGTACATTTTCCGTACCTGAGCGCATGCCTTTTTGCTGTCCGCCGCCAAAAATAATCGGTCTGACCTTGACTTTTTCATTCATATACAGGAAACCCACACCTTTGGGTCCGTGAATCTTATGGGCACTGACAGAAAGCAGGTCAATGTTCATTTTCTTAGGAAGGATTCTGAACTTGCCAAAGCCCTGTACAGCATCTACATGGAACACTGTATTGGGGTTCATTCTCTTGATCAATGCTCCGGCTTCTGCAACAGGCTGTAGGGAGCCTATCTCATTATTTGTATGCATAATGGACACCAGTATGGTATCTCTTCTCATCGCACATTCCAGATCCTGCAGGCGGATCACACCATTATGATCTACCGGCAGATAAGTCACCTCAAATCCCTGCTCCTGCAGATATGCACATGTCTGCAGAATTGCCGGATGCTCGATCTGCGTTGTAATAATATGTCTGCCCGCACGGCAATTGGCATAAGCCGTACCTATCAGCGCAATATTATCTGATTCCGTTCCACCTGAGGTAAACAGGATTTCTTTTTCCTGTACCTTGAGACATCTTGCTATCGTTTCACGCGCATAGCGAAGATACTTTTCACTCTCTACGCCTTTAAAATGCATGCTGGATGGATTACCATAATCCTCACACATGATCTTGGTCATAAGAGCCGCTACCTCCGGCAGACATCTGGTGGTAGCAGAATTGTCTAAATATACTTCCATGTCAACCTCCACCTCAAGTCGCTGCTTTGCGGCTTGAAAGTACATTATTATTATATTAATATTCAGATTTTCTATTTTCGTGTTAAATATATGCGGCTACAACCCATTTTAAGGGCATTTCACAGTTATCTATCCTATCACGAAAAAAAATATTTGAAAAGAGGTTTGTCACGCTTATCCCATTCAATCAATTGTATAATTACATTCTTTCATTATCCTCAATATCATTTTCACCATAATACTCTAGTGCAGTTTTTAAAGAAAGCAAATGTCTCGGAGTATATTTCAATATTCTCTTTTCCCCTTGCATTTCTATTGCAAATTTATAGAAATCACTATATTCATTACTTATTTCTGTTTTCTTTACTTTATCAAAAAAATCAAACATTGAAACAGCTCCATATTTATACTCGGCAGCACAATTGGGGCATAAGCACAAAGTATTCCATCCTGTTGATAATCCATCTAAATATTTTTCCTCCAAGCGCCCTGTATCAAATATATTCACTGCAACATAATATTTTGAACCATCTTTCTTATATATTATTTTGTCACATATTTGACATCGCCCTGAATACTCCGTACCTACAAAGTCCTTTTCTTTATAATTTACTTCTTCTCTTTTTGCTACTACAATTTTCTTCTCCGGTGCCTTTTCTTCTCGCATCTCTTCTTTGATTTTTGAAGCTCTCCGTTCTGGGTTGGCTATCGGATATACTTCATCATCATTAAAGTTTTCATTTGCAATAAACTTATTTTCTCTTAACCCTTGCTCCTGCTCCCACAAAGTATTCTTTTTTTTATTTTTTCTTTTCAAATAAGTTGGAATATCTTCGAGATTAATCCCTAGTTCTTTTGCTATTTTTATCACATTTAGAGCACTCTCTGCTTCCTTTTTACCTAAAAATCCCACTCGTTTCAAAGCTTCTTCACTTTTCCAATTATCCTCATCTTTTTTTAATTGTTCTGCTCCAAATTGAATTGCACGTAAAAAAGCATTATTATCTGCAGCCTCTTGCCACCCTTCTGCAATCGTAGTTTTAGATACTTTTGCAGGAATACAGAACTGACCATTCACATCTACTATCCATGCAGTATCCCTTAATGTTTTTAATAATGTTGAATCATAATATTGCTCCTCATGTTTTTTATTTTTTTTCCATACTCCCCTTGTGTATTCCTGTTTCCATTGAATATCAGATGTAAAATACTTCCAAATATATTTATTAAGTTCTTCTTTTTTCTTAGATAAGTACTGCGACAAGTAATCTACTTCATAATCGTAGCAATATCCTGTTTCAAAGCCTGTTGAATATCTTTTTCGTATTACTTGTAGTTTATAATAGCATCCTGTCTCTCTTTTTTTTAAAAACTCAATCCAGCGAAAACGCTCATTTTCTTTTAATTTTAAATAAATGTCATTTAAGCCTTTTTTATTATGGATATCTTCTACAAATCTAAAACCTGTTTCACTAATATATGGAGTATCCAAATAGCATTCTTTAGCTTCTACGAAAATTGGGGTTTTCTTCTTTTCATCAATAAACTGATTTGAACATATAATTTTTTTGTTGCTCCAATCAACCTCTTTCGTCTCATGCGTTGACAAGTATTCCAAAATATCACG